>Ga0209794_1000241_pt1 | contig 111861 bp, 111 predicted proteins | sample EBPBio232013_DNA_FD_185869 | JGI IMG/M metagenome (GOLD analysis project Ga0209794, IMG submission 185869) | Wastewater treatment Type I Accumulibacter community from EBPR Bioreactor in Madison, WI, USA - Reactor 1_5/23/2013_ DNA (SPAdes)... | ecosystem: Engineered > Bioreactor > EBPR >...
ATACGTGGCACATCACAATACCAACCCCAAACCGTTCATCTGGACCAAGAGCGCCCGCGACATCCTGCAGAAGGTCATTCGGGCCAATAGCCGATTAAGCTCCAAACAGAATGGAACACTACACTAGTACAGCAACCCGGAAATATCGAAACATGAAAGCGCGCCTTCGCCCCCATGGCGGCGTTGCAAATCCTCGCGATAGCTACGGCTATCGCTGCGGTTTGCGCCTTGCCCTGTGCGCGAATCCATCGCTTTCATTGTGTTCCTCTACTTCCAGGTTGCTGTACTAGGGCCGCAGGTACTGGCGCCGATAGTCCCAGGGCGCCAGCGGGCGCTTTTGCGCCCACAGCCCCTGGCCATTGGCGCGTGCCTGGCGCTGCAGGGCCACTAGCCTGGGGTGCTGTTTTGCCTGCGGCGCATACACCCAGGCCAGGCCGGCGCGCACCTGGGCCGTGGCCACATCCTGGCCCTGGCAGCGCACATGGGCCAGGGTGCGGCCGTAGCTGTCGTGGCCCAGGCGGTACAGCCGCGCCTGCTGGCGAAAGCACAGCCGGGCCAGGTTCTGGCGCGCGCGCTGGCCAAAGGCCTGGCGGCTCTCGGGGGCATCCACGACGGCGATGCGCACGCGCTCCTGGCGCCAGGCGCCGGGCGCGCCGCAGCGTGCGCTGAGGGTGTCGCCGTCGTGGATGGCGACAACCAGGCAGAGCAGGGCGGTAGAGGCGGGCATGGGGGCGGCGGCAGGACAAAAGGGGGCGCACTATACCCGCTGCGGGCCGCGGCCATGGTCGCGGCAGGCGCTGCCTAAAAAATCAGCGATGCGCTGCAGCCCAATACCGGCGCGGCTTGGGGCTGGTTGTACCGGTGGTTTTCCACAGGGCCGCCCACAGGCCGTGGGCATAACCCTAGAAACGGCAGTTGACCGCTTTCAAACTTCACGAAAGCCGCGTGAATATTGAGGTTTGCTGCTTCGTCGGCACTCACCTGTGGGGTGACAACGCTACGCTACTTGTCAGTACCGCGCTCGCCGCGCCATGCGGCGTTGCTCCTCCTTGCGGGCAGTAGCCCGCTGCGTCGTCCCCCTTGCAGGGCGCGGTCCCGCCAGAGGCGGAACCCGCTCATGCCGTCCAAGGGTGCACAGGCACCCTTGGAGCCGCGGCATTCGCCCTTGCCTGGCACGCCGATCACGGCACTGCCAAGCATGTCCAACTGCCGTTTCTAGGGTAACTGCGCCCGCCGATGACCGACAATCACCGGTTTTCCTCGCAGCCCCCATACCCGTGTTCAAAGGTCTTGTAGCGTCCGTCGTGGCGTCGGTTTTGTTTGGCGCCATGTACTACCTGGCGCCCCAGCTGGCGCCGCTCGATGGCGAGCAGATCTTCGGCTGGCGCGTGCTGGCCACGCTGCCCTTCACCACCGTGCTGCTGCTGGCGCTGGGCCAGTGGCGGCGCGTGCGCCTGCTGCTGCGGCGCGCACGGCGCCAGCCGTCGTTGGCACTGGGGCTGCTGGCCAGCGCGGCGCTGCTGGGCGTGCAGCTGTGGCTGTTCTTGTGGGCGCCGCTGCACGGGCGCGCGCTGCCGGTGTCGCTGGGCTACTTTCTGTTGCCGCTGGTGATGGTGCTGGCCGGGCGGGTGCTGTACCGCGAAAGCTTGACCGGCCTGCAGTGGCTGGCCACGCTGCTCGCGGGCGCCGGCGTGGCGCATGAGGTGCTGCGCGCCGGCGGCATGTCGTGGGAGACCTGGCTGGTCGCCCTGGGCTACACGGCGTACTTCGTGCTGCGCCGCCGTCTGGCCACCGACCACCTGGGCGGGCACTGGCTGGACATGCTGCTGCTGGTGCCCGCGGCCCTGTGGTTCGTGGCGCGCGCGCCCTCGTCGCTGGGCCTGGTGGCCGGCCACCAGCACCTGTGGGCCATGGTGCCGGTGTTGGGCCTGGTGAGCGCCGTGGCGCTGGCGCTGTACATGGCCGCCAGCCGGCTGCTGCCGCTGGGCTTGTTTGGCCTCTTGAGCTATGTGGAGCCGGTGCTGCTGGCCCTGGTGGCGCTGGCCCTGGGCGAGAGCATTGGCCGCGAGCAGTGGCCGAGCTACGGGCCCATTTTCGCGGCCGTGGGCGTGCTGGTGCTCGATGGCGCACTGCGCCTGGGCCAGTCGCAGAAAGTTTGATGGAAATACGGCCGTAGCGCCCGTGGGATAAGCGTTAACAGCTCTTTTTTTGATAGTTTGGTACGTCGGCATCGGCCCAGCAACCGGGTGCCAGGCCGTCCAGCCGGTACGGCCCAATGGCCGCGCGCACCAGGCGCAGCGTGGGGTGACCCACGGCGGCCGTCATGCGGCGCACCTGGCGGTTGCGGCCTTCGCGGATGATGAGCTCCAGCCAGCAGTCCGGGATGTTCTGGCGCACGCGTATCGGCGGGTCGCGCGGCCACAGCGTAGGCGGCGGGTCTAGCCGGCGCACGCGCGCGGGCAGGGTGGGGCCGTCGTTCAGCGCCACGCCATGTCGCAGCGCATCCAGTGCGGCGTCGTCGGGAATGCCCTCGACCTGCACCCAGTAGGTCTTCTCCATCTTGTGGCGCGGGTCGCTGATGCGCGCCTGCAGGGGGCCGTCGTTGGTCAGCAGCAGCAGACCCTCGCTGTCGGCGTCCAGGCGACCGGCGACATAGACGCCGGGCTCGGTGATGAAGTCCTTGAGGCCACGCCAGCGTCCCTCGGGCGTGAACTGGCTCAGCACGCCGTAGGGCTTGTTGAAGCGCAGCAGGCGCGGGGCGGCGGGCGCCGGCCGGCGCAGGGTGGGGCGCTGCGTCATGTGGACAGGAACAGGGCCGGATCGACCATGCTGCGGTTCAGCATCACGCCCCAGTGCAGGTGCGGGCCCGTGACGCGGCCGGTGGCGCCCACGCGGCAAAACGCCTGGCCGGTGGCGAGCTGCTCGCCCACGGCGCAGTCCACGCCGCTGAGGTGGCAGTACATGCTGAGCAGGCCGCCGCCATGGTCCAGCCAGACCGTGCCGCCGTTGAAGAAATAGTCGCCCACGTCGATCACCCGGCCCGGCAGCGGTGCCACCACGGGCGTGCCGGTGGCGGCCGCTATGTCCATGCCGCTGTGCGGGTTGCGCGCCTGGCCGTTGAACACGCGGCGCAGTCCAAAGCTGCTGGAGCGCCGCCCGGGCACGGGCTGGCGCATGCGCAATGCGTCGGCCGGCAACGGTGTGGAGAAGGTGGCCATGACGCGCTGCTGGTGGTCGCGCTCGCGCTCGTAGCGGGCCTGATCCTCGGGCGAAAGATCCACCGTGCGCGGCGCCACGTTCAGGCGCTGCTCGCGGTACTTCTTGGCCGCCACCTGATAGGCGATGCGCCGCGCGGGCGCGCCGTCCGTGGCCTGCACGCTGACATGGGCCTGGCCCACGGGCGCGGCCAGCGGTATGCCGACGATGGCCGTCCAGGCGCTGGCATCGCCCAGCACCAGCACCGGAATGTCGCCGGCATGAACCACCGGGCGCTCGGGCGCCGGGCCCAGCGCCAGCCGGGCCACGCCGCCGGGCACCTGCAGCGCCATGGGCCATGGGCCTGGGTCGGCGCCCTGGGCCAGCGCTGCGCTGGCGGGCAGCAGTGCCAGGCCCATGGCTTGCAGCATGGTGCGGCGCTGGCAGCCGGATCTGGCAGAGGGGAGGTGATGGGGCAGATATGGCACGGCGGGCAGTGTAGAGCGGCGCCATGGCGCCAGAGGCGGGGCGATGCAAAAAGGCAAGGTTCTCATGCCGGCCCTGCATATTGATGGATAATTTGCACCAATGCCCTGGGCACCAAGGTGGTCAGGGCATTGCCACGTCTGGCGCGGCTTTCATGCTGACCCACAAGGTTCGCCGCACGGTACATGGCACCCGCACAGTTTTTTTGCGGCCCGCTCGCGGTGGCTTGCATGCGCTTTGGTTGTTCAGTTTTCGCACAGCCGGGCATTGTTTTTTTGTTTCCCCTCCCCCCCATTTGTCAGAAAGCATATCGACCATGCGTCAAGAACATGACTTCATTGGTATCAAGACCATCCCCCCCGACGCCTACTGGGGCGTGCATACGGCACGCGCCGTGGAGAACTTTCCCATCACCGGCCAGACCGTGGCCCAGATGCCCGAGTTGATCCGGGCCTTTGCCTTCGTGAAGAAGGCCGCCGCCCATGCCAACCTGCAGCTGGGCGCGATCAACGAAACCCAAGCCAATGCCATTTCCAAGGCCTGCGACGACCTGGTCGCCGGCCAGCTGCACGAGCAGTTCGTGGTGGACGTGATCCAGGGCGGCGCCGGCACCTCGACCAACATGAACGCCAACGAGGTGATCGCCAACCGCGCGCTGGAGTACCTGGGCCTGCACAAGGGCCGCTATGACGTGATCCACCCCAACGACCATGTCAACGCCTCGCAAAGCACCAACGACACCTATCCCACGGCCGTGAAGATGGCCACCTATTTCGGCATCCAGACCCTGCTGGCGGCCCTGGCCGAGCTGCGCGGCGCCTTCGAGGCGAAGGCGCGGGAGTTCGCCAACATCCTCAAGATTGGCCGCACCCAGCTGCAGGACGCCGTGCCCATGACGCTGGGCCAGGAGTTCGCCGCCTTCGCCGCCATGCTGGCCGACGACGAGCGCCGCCTGCGCGAGTCCGCCTACCTGATGTGCGAGATCAACATGGGCGGCACGGCCATAGGCACCGGCATCAACGCACCGGTGGGCTATGTGGACGTGGTCACGCCCAAGCTGGCCGAGCTGTCGGGCGTGCCGGTCAAGGCCGCCGCCAACCTGATCGCCGCCACCTCGGACACGGGCGCCTTTGTCGATATCTCCGGCGTGCTCAAGCGCATCGCCGCCAAGCTGTCCAAGATCAGCAACGACCTGCGCCTGCTGTCCTCGGGCCCGCAGGCGGGCGTGGCCGACATCAAGCTGCCGCCGCGCCAGGCGGGCTCGTCCATCATGCCGGGCAAGGTGAACCCGGTGATCCCCGAGGTGATGAACCAGGTGTGCTTCGAGGTGATTGGCAACGATGTCGCCATCACCATGGCCTGCGAGGCCGGCCAGCTGCAGCTCAACGCCTTCGAGCCGCTGGTGGCCTGGGCGCTGCACAAGAGCCTGCACCACCTGGCCAGCGCCTGTCAGACGCTGCAGCTCAACTGCGTGCAGGGCATCGTCGCCAACCAGGATCTGCTGGGCGAGCGCATCGCCGAGTCGGTGACGCTGGTGACGGCGCTGAACCCGCTGATCGGCTACGAAAAGGCCGCGGCCATCGCCAAGGCCGCCATCGCCGCGGGCAAGCCAATTGCCCAGGTGGCAGAAGACCTGGGCATCATGAGCCAGGCCGAGATGCAAAAGCTGCTGGTGGCCGAGCGGCTGACGCAGGCGGGCGCCATCACCTCAGACAAGTAAAACTATCAAAAAAATAGCTGCTAGCGCTTTTTGATAAAGCGCTGCAGCTGTTTTTTTATGATGGTTTTGGTGGTCGCTTGGGGGCTTACTTCACGCGCTCCGTCTCCACCACCATGTCCAGCACATAGGCGTAGGCCGAGGCATCGGCCGGCGGGTTCTTGACCGCGTAGCGGTTGATGCGCAGCACGTTGCGCATGCCCTTCTCATGCTGCCAGCCCTGGATCTCGCCGTAGAACATCTGCCATTCGCCCACCGACTGCTTCACGCCGTTGTCGGCGTAGCGGATCTCGCGCACGCGCAGGCATTGGGCGTTCTTCATCACGCCATGGCTGCAGGCCACGCGTTCGGGCGCCACCTCCAGAAAGATGCGCGCAGCCGGCCCGCCGTACTGCGTCTGCGGCGTGGGCTGGCCGGCCAGCTCCCAGCGGCTGCCGTCGGCAAACCACAGTTGCAGCTCGGGCGTGCCGGCGGCGCGCAGCTGGTAGCGCTTCATGGTGGGTAGCAGCGCGCCCACGCGATCCTCCAGCTGCATCAGGGCCTGGTCGGCGCAGGCGCGCTTGGTGGACATGGTCTGGGTCAGCTGGATGTCGTTGCCCTGGGTGCCAAAGTCGGCGCCCAGCACATTGCACAGCTTGCGCACCGACAGGCGCTGGTCTTCAAAGTGCAGTTGCAGCGGCTCGCGCCCGGCCAGCAGCCAGCGCCCGTCGGGCTGGCCCTGGGCATCGAAGGCGGCCGTCAGGTTCCAGTCGTACGAGGCCAGGTCGGGGGTGCTGTGCTGCGCGATGGTCGGGGGCATGGGGGCCGCGGGTTGTGATGGGGCGCTGGTGCAGGCGCCCATCAGGGCGGCCAGGGCCAGGACGTAGAGGGTGTGAAGGGTGGTGCGCTGGTTCTTGTTCATCGGTGTTAGGCGCGGTTGCGGGGCAAAGGTTCGGGCGTGAATGTCACGCAAACGTCAAACCCTGCCCGGGGTTGGTCAAAACGCCGAACCGGGCTGGCGCAGAAACGTCAGCTCTTCGTCGCTGGATGCTCGCCCCAGGATGGCGTTGCGATGCGGGTAGCGGCCAAAGCGCTCGATGATGGCCTGGTGCTGCAGCGCAAAGGGCAGGTTGACCTCCAGCCCGGGCTGTGCGAACAGCCGCGCCGACTGCGCCTGCACCACGCGGGATTCGCTGTGCATGTAGGGCATGTAGGCAAAGGCACGCTGGGCGCTGGGCAATTGCCTGTCGAGTCCTTGCGTCACCAGCTCCTGCGCCAGCACCAGGGCCATGCCGTCCTGGGCAAAGGCCTGCGGCGTGTCGCGGTAGATGTTGCGTGAGAACTGATCCAGCAGCACGATCTCGGCCAGCCGCCCGGCCGCATTCACGCGCCAGCCAGACAGCTCGCCGCGCGCGCCGGCCTCGAGCAGGGCGCCAAAGCGCTGGCCCATGGCGGCATCGAGCTGCGCGTCCTTGGCGAAATGCTGCGCCGGCGTCAGCTCGTCGAACCAGAACTGCAGGATGGTTTGTGGAGCGATCGAGTGCGAATGGTTCATGGCGCGAGCGGCTTAAGGGGGGTGAGATGGTTGGCGTCAGTTGGCTGTCGCCTCAAACCATCCAGTGTCTGTCCGTGCCTGGTTTTCCATTCCAGCCAACCGTTGGCTGAACGACCCAGCACAGTGATCGCCGCCATGCTTGGACTGGAGAAGAGAAAGTCGCGCGTAAACAGGTAACTTTTACCTTGTGCCTGCAATACGCCCTCTGCGACCAACTGGTCGCGAAAGCGTTCATTGGACGTGTCTTTGATAGAGGCGACCATTGCTTGCCTGGCGGTCGAGCCTTTGTGCACCACAAACCCTTCGGTCGTGTATTCCCCGATGCCGTTGGCATCAGGCCCCTTGCAATAGAAAAGCTCGGGTTCAGCGGCCAGGGCCGGGTTTTCTGATCGCTCGCCGCCGGTCAGTGGTTCAAAAATGGGCTGGCCGAGGGTGGCGAGCAGGAGTGCGGCGGTTTCGTGTATTTCGTGGCAATCCGCTTGCAATGGCGCCGGTGTGTAAGGTTGGGTGCCCGTGTTGCCATTCTCCAGGCTGAAGCGCGCGGCTTTGGTCGCTTCAGCAATGGCAAACCATTCCAGAAACAAGGCATGGGTTTGCGTCAGGCTGTTGGTCAGCGAAATCACGATCAGAGCGCGGTTCCAAAAATCCTTGCTCTGGTTGTGCTGCGCCAGCCGTGTTCCTACGGTTCCGGATTGGCCGATATACACCCGTGGCAGGCCAGCATCCGACATATCGCCCAGCAGGAAATACACGCCAACCTGCTGCGCTTCCGGCGTCTTGAGGAAGTCTGCCAACTGACTGCGCGGCACTTCGACCACGCGCACGATGCGTGTGGTGATCTCGGCGATGCGCATGCCGCGCGGGTTACCGGTTGGGAGGTAAATCTGGATGGTCTGGGGGCGGGCCATCACTTGCCCCAGGAGTCCTTCAGCCCCGTCACCCGGTTGAACACCGGCTTGGCCGGCGCGTGATCCTTGCGGTCGGCGACGAAGTAGCCGAAGCGCTCGAACTGGAACTTGTCCTCGGCCTGGGCGGCGGCCAGCGAGGGCTCCACGTAGGCCGTCACCACCTTCAGGCTGTCCGGGTTGAGCAGGGCTAGGTAGTCCTTGCCGCCTGCGTCGGGCTGGGCGTCGGTAAACAGCCGGTCGTACAGGCGCACCTCGGCCTGCACGCCGTCGGCCACGCCCACCCAGGTGATGGCGGCCTTGACCTTGACGCTGTCGGCGCCGGGCGTGCCGCTCTTGGTGTCCGGCACCACCGTGGCCAGCACCTTGGTGACGTTGCCGGCGGCGTCCTTTTCGCAGCCCGTGCATTCGATGACGTAGCCGCCCTTGAGGCGCACGCGGTTAGACGGGAACAGGCGCTTGTAGCCCTTGGGCGGCACCTCGGCGAAGTCCTCGCGCTCTATCCAGACCTCGCGGCCCAGGCTGAAGCGGCGCTCAGGCACGGTTTCGCCCTCGGCGGCGTGGGGCAGGGCGGGCAGGCTGCAGGGCTCCAGGTGATCGCCGCTGCCGAACACCTCGGCCCAGTTGGTCAGTTCCAGCTTGAGCGGGTCGAGCACCACCATGGCGCGGTGGGCCTTGGCCTCCAGGTCTTCGCGCAGACACCCTTCCAGCGTGCCGTAGTCGATCCAGCTGTAGTCCTTGGTCACGCCTATGCGCTCGCAGAACGCCTGTATGGCGGCGGGCGTGTAGCCGCGCCGGCGCAGGCCGACTATTGTTGGCATGCGCGGGTCGTCCCAGCCGCTGACGATGCCGTTGTCCACCAGGTGCTTGAGCTTGCGCTTGCTGGTGACCACATAGGTCAGGTTCAGGCGCGCAAACTCGTACTGGCGCGGGTGCGGCTTGGCGATCAGCTCGCCCTCGGCCAGGCGGTCCAGCAGCCAGTCGTAGAACGGGCGCTGGTCTTCAAACTCCAGCGTGCAGATGCTGTGGGTGATGCACTCCAGCGCGTCCTCGATCGGGTGCGCGAAGGTATACATCGGGTAGATGCACCATTTGTCGCCGGTGTTGTGGTGCTCGGCGCGCTTGATGCGGTAGATGGCCGGGTCGCGCAGGTTGATGTTCGGGCTGGCCATGTCGATCTTGGCGCGTAGCACGGCCGCGCCGTCGGCCAGCACACCATCGCGCATCTGGCGAAAGCGTGCCAGGTTCTCCGCTGGGGTGCGGCCGCGGTAGGGGCTGTCCACGCCGGGCTTGCCAAAGTCGCCGCGATTGGCGCGCATCTCCTCGGCCGTCTGCTCGTCCACGTAGGCGTTGCCGGATTCGATCAGGTACTCGGCCGCGCGGTACATGAAGTCGAAGTAGTTGCTGGCGAAGTACAGGTTCTCGTGGCCGTCGGGGTCTTTCCAGTCAAAGCCCAGCCAGTGCACGGCATCGATGATGGCGTCCACGTACTCCTGCTCTTCCTTCTCGGGGTTGGTGTCGTCAAAGCGCAGGTGGCACACGCCGCCGTAGTCGCGCGCCAGGCCGAAGTTCAGGCAGATGGATTTGGCATGACCGACATGCAGGTAGCCGTTGGGCTCGGGCGGAAAGCGCGTGCGTATCCGCGCCGGGTCGAGTGCGCCGGCCTGCTGGTGGGCGGCGTCGCCGGGGGTGCCGGCCCAGCGGTTGTTGGCATGTGTGCCCTGGGCCAGGTCGGCGTCGATGATCTGGCGCAGGAAGTTGCTGGGCTTGAGGGGTTCTGTGGTGTCGTTGTGGACTGGGGTGCTCATGCCGCGATTTTAGGCCGTGTGCTTGCAGCGCCTGTGCTGTGCAGGGGCTACGTTCGGAAACAACATAAACAGGGGTTCATGACATCCTTTTGCCCAGCTGGCGCGTTGTGGAGTCTGACAATCCTTTTCATGTTCAATGGCGCCAGTGGGGCCGTGGCCTGCGGAGGGCAGGCAGGTTTCAACGTCAAAGGAGAATTTTTCATGACCCAACGTCGCTCTTGGTTTGCCGCCGTCGCATCGGCCGGTGTGGCATTGGCCCTGATGGCGGGCGCCGGCACGGCGCAGGCGCGCAGTGATGTGTATTGGTCGGTGGGCGTGGGTGCGCCCGGCGTGGTGATGGGTGTCGGCAATGCCGCACCCATGTATTACGTGCCGCCGCCGCCCGTGTACTACGCACCGCCGCCGGCGGTGTATGTGCCGCCGCGTCCCGTGTACTACGCGCCGCCGCCGCCGGTGTATTACCGCGGCCATGACCACCACTGGCGTGGACACCACCACCACGATCGCCATCGTGGCCATGACCGCCACCGGGGTCACCGCGGGCATCGCGATTGACGCTGGCGCAGCTGGCAGACGGATGACACAGGCGGCCCTCAGTGGCCGCTTTTGCTTGGGCAGCGGCCCGCATAATGGACGGCTTGCGGGTCCGCGCAGGCGGGGTAGAACCGCGTATCTCACCGTATGACCAAAACCGTTTACGTTCTCAACGGCCCCAATCTCAACCTGCTGGGCACGCGCGAGCCGCAGGTGTATGGCTCGCAGACCCTGGCCGATGTCGAGCAGCTTTGCACCGAGGCCTGCGCACGCCATGGTTTCACGCTGGTGTTCCGCCAAAGCAACCACGAGGGCGCGCTGGTGGACTGGATCCACGAGGCCGGCCGCCTGCATGCGGCGGGCCAGCTGGCGGGGCTGGTGCTCAACGCCGCGGCCTATACGCACACCAGCGTGGCGTTGCTGGACGCCGTCAAGGGCACGGGCGTGCCGCTGGTGGAGCTGCACATCAGCAACGTGCATGCGCGCGAGGCGTTTCGTCACCACTCCTACCTGTCTGGCGTGGCCCGGGCCGTGATGTGCGGCTTTGGCGTGCAGGGCTATGCCCTGGCCATAGACGGGCTGGCGCAATGGTGAGCGCCCCCGCGCTGGCCACCTTGCCCGTGCCCGCCGAGGTGCTGCGCCTGCAGGCCCTGGCGCGGCGCGAGACCACGCCCTGCGGCGACGGTGACATGGTCTGGCATGTCTGGGGCGATGCGCGGCCCGACCGGCCGCCGCTGGTGCTGCTGCATGGCGGCAGCGGTAGTTGGACGCACTGGGTGCGCAACATCGACGATCTGCTGGCCGCCGGGCGCGAGCTGTGGATTCCGGATCTGCCCGGTTTTGGTGCGTCGGCGTCGCCCACCCGGGGTGGCGATGCAGACGCCCTGGTCGAACCGCTGGCCGAGGGCTTGCGCGCGCTGTTCGGGCCGCGCCCGTGCGATCTGGTGGGGTTCTCGTTTGGCGGCCTCACGGCCGGCCTGTTGCTGGCCGAGCACCCGGAGCTGGCGCGCCAGCTGGTGCTGGTGGGCGCGCCGGCGATGGGCGTGGTGCCCAAGAGGCAGTTTGAACTCAAGGCCTGGCGCCACCTGCCGGCAGACGGGCAGCTGGCCACGCACCGCTACAACCTCGCGGCGCTGATGCTCAAGGACCAGGCACTGATCGACCGCCTGGACGGCCTGGCCCTGGGCCTGCATGTGGCCAACGTGGTGCGCGACCGCATGCCGCGCCGGCGCCTGGCGCATACCGATGCGCTGGCGCTTGCCCTGCCGCGCGTGACCTGTCCGGTGCATGCCATCTACGGCCGCGACGATGCGTTGTACAAGGAATGGATAGTCGCGCTGGAGGGTGCCTATGCCGCCGCCGCGCCGGACTTTCGCGGCATGGCGCTGATCGACGACACCGGCCACTGGGTGCAGTTCGAGCGCCCGCAGGCGTTTGCGCAGACCCTGCTGGCGGCGCTGGGGGCTTGAGTGTGGCGGCCATGCAGGTGAACCCGGCCGAGGTGGAATTGAGCGCCATGCGCGCCCAGGGCGCGGGCGGGCAGAACGTGAACAAGGTCGCGAGCGCCGTGCACCTGCGTTTTGACATTGCCGCGTCCTCCCTGCCCGAGGACGTGAAGCTGCGCCTGCTGGCTCTGCGCGATGGCCGCATCACCCTGCAGGGCGTGCTGGTCATCAAGGCCCAGCAATACCGCACGCAGGAGGCCAACCGCCAGGACGCGCTGGCGCGCCTGCAGGCCCTGGTGGACAGCGTGTCGCGGCCGCCGCGCCCGCGCCGCGCCACGCGGCCCACGCTGGGCTCGCAGCGGCGGCGGCTGGAATCCAAGAGCCGGCGTTCCGGCATCAAGGCGCTGCGTGCCCGGCCGGCGGATACGCAATAGGGCGCGGGCCTCTTGGCATTGGGCGCGCCGCGCCCACATGAGGGGTGTATGAACCAAGATCCGCAACCCATATCCCCGGCGGCGCTGCCGACGCTGTATGTCTCGCATGGTGCGCCGCTGTTTGCTTTGGCGCCGGGCAGCACCGGCCCGGCGTTGACGCAGTGGGGCGCCCAGCTGCGCGCACAACACCCCGACCTGCGCGGCGTGGTCATCATGTCGCCGCACTGGATGGCCCAAGGCGCTACCGTCATGACCGGCGCGCGGCCCGCCACCTGGCATGACTTTGGTGGCTTTCCGCCCGAGCTCTACCAGCTGCAATACCCGGCGCCAGGCGATCCGGCCCTGGCTGGCCAGGTGCTGGATCTGCTGCGGCAGGCCGGCATGGATGCCCGGGGCGATGCGGCGCGCCCCTTCGACCATGGCGCCTGGGTGCCGCTGATGCATTTGTTCCCGCAGGCCGACCTGCCCGTGGTGCAGCTGGCCCTGCCCCTGGGCGCCGGGCCGGCCGAGGTGCATGCCCTGGGCGCGGCCCTGCGCGGCCTGCGCGCGCAGGGCGTGCTGCTCGCGGGCTCGGGCAGCATGACGCACAACCTGGCGGAATTCTTCGGGGGTGTGAGCGAGCCCGCACCCTATGTGCTGGAGTTCAGCCGCTGGATCGAGCAGCAGCTTGAGCGCGGCGACCTGGCGGCGCTGCTGGACTACCGCGCCCGCGCGCCACATGCCCGGCGTGCCCACCCCACCGAGGAGCATTTCCTGCCGCTGTTTTTTGCGCTGGGGGCGGCGGGTGCGGGCGCCCACGCCGAGTACCTGAGCCGCGAGGTGATGTACGGCATGCTCGCCATGGATGCGTTCTCCTTAGGGTGAAATTGGCCCATAACCCTTTGTACAAAAGCGCGAACAGCTATCAATAAAGGAGTTTCAGCACTGCGCAATGTCGGGCGGCAGCAAGCGTCTCAAATACCCTTTGTGGCGCATTCGGGCATACAGTGGCGTCCATGAATGCTCCCACGCCCATTTCCGCCCTGAACACCATGCCGGACACCGATCCGCAAGAAACCGCCGAATGGCGCGACGCCTTTGCCGCCCTGGTGGCCGCCCAAGGCCCGGAGCGAGCGCGCTTCATCCTTGACGAGCTGGCGCGTGCGGCCCATGCCAGGCGCGTGGGTTGGCAGCCCGAGCTCAATACCCCCCATGTCAACACCATCGCAGCGCAGCAGCAGCCGGTGTTCCCGGGCGACCTGGCGGTGGAGGAGCGCCTGGCCAGCCTGATGCGCTGGAATGCCCTGGCCATGGTGGTGCGCGCCAACCAGGCCTATGGCGAGCTGGGTGGGCATATCGCCAGCTACGCCAGCGCGGCCGATCTGTTCGAGGCCGGCTTCAACCATTTCTTCCATGCCCGCGAAGGGCTGGAGCCGGGCCAGCACCGCGGCGACCTGGTGTTCTTTCAGCCGCACAGCGCGCCCGGCGTGTACGCGCGCGCCTTTCTTGAGGGCTTTTTGAGCGAGCAGGATTTGCTGCATTTCCGCCAGGAGATCACCGCCCCCACGGTGGGCGTGCGCGGCCTGTGCAGCTACCCGCACCCCTGGTCCATGCCGGATTTTTGGCAGTTTCCGACTGGCTCCATGGGCATAGGCCCGATCAGCAGCATCTACCACGCGCGCTTCATGCACTTCTTGACCGACCGCGGCCTGCTCGACTGCAGCGGGCGCAAGGTCTGGGGCGTGTTTGGCGACGGCGAGATGGACGAGCCCGAGAGCACCAGCGCGCTGACCCTGGCCTCGCGCGAGGGCCTGGACAACCTGGTCTGGGTGGTCAACTGCAACCTGCAGCGGCTCGATGGCCCGGTGCGCGGCAACGGCAGCATCGTCGCTGAGCTCGAGCGCCTGTTCACCGGTAGCGGCTGGAACGTCATCAAGCTGATGTGGGGCAGCGACTGGGACGGCCTGTTCGCGCGCGACCTGACGGGCGCCCTGGTGCGCACCTTGGGCGAGACGGTGGACGGCCAGATGCAGACCTTTGCCGCCAAGGACGGGCGCTACAACCGCGACCATTTCTTTGGCCAAAGCCCCGCGCTGCAGCAGCTGGCCCAGGGCATGACCGACGAGCAGATCGATCGCCTGAAACGCGGCGGCCACGACCTGGTGAAGATTTACGCCGCCTACGCGCAAGCGGCCGCGCACAAGGGCCAGCCCACGGTCATCCTGGCGCACACCAAAAAGGGCTACGGCATGGGCACGGCCGGCCAGGGCAAGATGACCACGCACAGCCAGAAGAAGCTCGATGACCAGGAGCTGATCGAATTTCGCAACCGCTTCAACCTGCCGCTTACCGACGCGCAGGCGGTGGGCCTGGAGTTCTTGAAGCCCGCGCCCGACAGCGCCGAGATGCAGTACCTGCAGGCGCGGCGTGCGCAGCTGGGCGGCTACCTGCCACGGCGTCAAGCCACGTGCGAGCCTCTGCCGGTGCCGCCGCTGGCCAGCTACGCCCAATTTGCCCTGCAGGCCGATGGCAAGGACATGAGCACCACCATGGCCTTTGTGCGCATGCTCGGCGGCCTGCTCAAAGACGCCAGCCTGGGCCCGCGCATCGTGCCCATCGTCGCCGACGAGGCGCGCACCTTCGGCATGGCCAACCTGTTCAAGCAGGTCGGCATCTACAGCAACGTCGGCCAGCGCTACGCACCCGAGGACATAGGCTCCATCCTCTCGTACCGCGAGGCCAAGGACGGGCAGATTCTGGAAGAGGGCATCAGCGAGGCCGGCGCCATCGCCAGCTGGACGGCGGCGGCCACCAGCTACAGCGTGCACGGCCTGGCCATGCTGCCGTTCTACATCTACTACTCGATGTTCGGCTTTCAGCGCGTGGGCGACGCCATCTGGGCCGCCGCCGACCAGCGCGCGCGCGGCTTTCTGCTGGGCGCCACCAGCGGGCGCACCACGCTGGGCGGCGAGGGCCTGCAGCACCAGGACGGCAGCAGCCACCTCATCGCCGCCACCATCCCCAACTGCAAGGCCTACGACCCGGCCTTTGCCGGCGAGATGGCGGTGATTGTGGACGCGGGCATGCGCGAGATGCTGACCGAGCAGCGCGACGTTTTCTACTACGTCACGCTGATGAACGAGAACTACGCCCAGCCCGACCTGCCCGAAACCGCGCACCCGGGGGTGCTGCGTGGTTGCTACTTGTTCGATAGCTATCCGCGCTTGTCGGACGGGCGCGATGCGCCTTTTTCATCTGCAAAACAGGTGACGCTGCTGGGCTCGGGCGCCATCCTCACCGAGGTCGTCAAGGCCGCCGAGCTGCTGGCGGCCGAGGGCATTGGCGCGCAAGTGCTCAGCGTGACCAGCTGGAGCGAGCTGGCGCGCGATGGCCAGGCCTGCGAGGACAGCGGTGCGACGCCCTGGATCGCCCAGGTGCTGGCGAGTTGCGGCGGCCCCATCGTCGCCGCCACCGACTATGTGCGCGCCGTGCCCGAGAGCGTGCGTGCCTATGTCCCGGTCGGGCGTGCCTACCGCACACTGGGCACCGACGGCTTTGGCCGCAGCGACACGCGCGCCGCGCTGCGCAGCTTCTTCCGGGTGGATGCGGCGCATATTGCCGCGGCCGCCCGGCAGGCCCTGGCCCAGGGGTGAAGGGCGGGTAAAGCGCATAAAGCGGGCTCGGGCGCGGCGGCGGCGCGCAGTTTGTAACCAATGGGGTGGCTGGCGCGTTATGCCTGGCATTGCGCCCCTTTGCCGAGCCCGATGCCCTGGGCGGCGCTGAACCGTGCGCACCCGTTCATCTCCCGCCATCTTTCATGTCCCACATTCAACGCAGCGCCCTTATCGACTGCACCAAGGGCCTGGCCTGCGCGGCCATCGTCTGGCACCACCTCGCTTTCTATGGCCCCATGTCCGACCAGCTGGGCCAGGTTCTGCCCGGCCTCATGGCCTGGCTGCAGGAAGATGCGCGCATGGCGGTGCAGGTGTTTCTGGTGCTGGGTGGCTTTCTGGCGGCTGCCAGCCTGGCGCCGCGTGGCCATGCGCGGTTTGATGACCCCTGGCAGCGCATGGCGCGGCGCTTTGTGCGCCTGGTGCTGCCCTATGCCGTGGCGCTGGTCGTGGCCATCCTCGTGCAGGCGGCGGTGCGGCCGTGGTTTGCGCATGACTCGGTCTCTGCCGAGCCCGGCCTGTGGCAGCTGCTGGCGCATGCGCTGCTGCTGCAGGGCGTGCTGGGCGAGGAGTCGCTGTCGGCCGGGGTCTGGTATGTGGCCATCGACTTCCAGCTGTTCGTGCTGACCACCATGCTGCTGGCCGGGGCGACCACGGCCGCCACGCGGCTGCGCGCGCGCTGGGGTGGCGACCGGCTGGCGCGCTGCTGGCCCTGGGCCATGACCGGCGCGCAGCTGCTGGTGGTGCTGGGGGTGGCCGCGTCGCTGCTGGGCTTCAACCGCGCTGCGCAGTGGGACAACTGGGCGCTGTACTTTTTTGGCGCCTATGGGCTGGGCATGCTGGCCTATTGGGCCGTGCAGTCGCGGCGGCCCTGGGGTGCCTGGGGCTGGGCGCTGTTGCTGGCCGCCCTGGTGCTGGCGGCGCTGGTGCTTGAGTGGCGCGCGCGCATCGCATTGGCCGGCGCCACGGCGCTGCTGCTGGTGCCGGCCCTGCGCCTGCCGGCCGTGGCGCGCTGGGGCGGCTGGGCGCCCTTGAACCGGCTGGGGCAGATCTCCTACTCGGTCTTTCTCGTCCACTTTGCCGTGTGCGTGGCCGTGAACGCCGTGGTCAGCTGGTTCTGGCCGCAGGCCCTGGGGGCGTTAGCCGCGGGCATGGTACTGGCGTTTGTGCTGTCGATTGCCGCCGGCCATCTGCTGTACGAGCGCGTCGAGCGCCAACTGCCTTCCTGGCAGGAGGCGCTGCGTTGGCAGGCGGGCATGGTGGGTGCCGGGCTGATCACCAGTGCCGTGATGTGATGCTGTAAACGGCAAAGAGGGCTGCGCCCAAAGAAAAGGCAGCCCTTGGGCTGCCCTGGAAGCCGCGGCGCAGTGGCCTGCTCAGCGGTGCAGCTCGCCCGCGTTCTCGGGCTGGTATTCGATGGCATCGACGCGCACCGTGACCCGGCCCGTGGGGCTGGGCATGGGCAGTTCGTCGCCCACGCTCAGCCCAAGCAGGGCAATGCCGACGGGGGCGAACACCGACACCTTGTTGTCGCTGCCGTCCATCTCCTTGGGATAGACCAGGGTCAGGGTGCTGCTCTTGCCGGTCTCCAGCATGGTGAAGCGCACGGTGGAGTTCATGGTGACCACATTCGGCGGCATGTCCTTGGGGTCGAGCACATCGGCGCGGTCAAGCTCGGCCTCCAGTGCGTCACGGCCAGGGAAATCGCCGGTCTGCTTTTCCAGCAAGGATTCCAGGCGCTCGAAGTCCAGCGACGAGACGGTGATGGATGGTTTGCTGTTCATGTTGGTTCCCTTGGTACGAATAGACGAGGCAAAAACGGACAAAAGCCCGGGCAACGGGGTTGTCCGGGCCAAGGCGCTTTTGCATCCAAAAAAAATGCACCCAACGGTGCGTTGCGCTCCATTGTCGGGCCAGTGCGGGGTTTTGCCAAGGTTTGCCGCACTGGCCGACTGTGATTTTTTGTGCGCTTGCGCAAACAGGCGCAATCGCTTAAGCGCGCTATTGCATGGCCGACTGGCGGTAGGCCATGGGGGTTTCGGGCACCGGGTAGCCGGCGGCGCCAAAGGTCTCGACGATGGCCTTGTGGGTGTCGAAGTACACCTGCCAGTAGTGGTCGGTGTGGGTGAAGGGGCGCACGCACAGCTTGGGGCCCTCGGGCGTGAATTCCAGGATCTCGATCACCGGCGCCGGGTCGGTCGCTACGTTGGGGATGGCGGCGATCACCGGTTGCAGGCGCGCAATCGCGTCCAGCGGGTTGACGCTGTTGGCCACCTTGGCCACGCAATCGACGCGGCGCACGGGCAGGGCACTGTAGTTCTGGATGTTGTCGCCAAACACTTTGCCGTTGCCCACCACGGTAACCACGTTGTCGGGCGTGATGACGGTGGTGGCAAACAGGCCCAGCTCTTTCACGGTGCCCACCACGCCCCCGGCGCTGATGAAGTCGCCCACCTTGTACGGGCGCAGCACCTGCATGAACACGCCGGCGGCAAAGTTGCCCAGCATGCCGCTCCAGGCTGCGCCTATGGCCAGGCCGGCGCCGGCCAGCAGGGCGGCAAACGAGGTGGTCTTGACGCCGAAGATGTCCAGGATGGCCAGGATCAGGACGATGTTCATCAGCACCGAGGCGATGGACTGCAGGTATTGCGACAGCGTGGCGTCGATCTTGTTACCGCGCTCGAAGACCTTGCCCATCAGGCGCACCGCCAGGCTGATGAGCCAGCGGCCCACCACCCAGGCGGCAATCGCCGTGAGCAGCTTGATGCCGAATTCAGCCCCTTGGGTACTGATGAATTGCCAGATTTCTTGGGCGTTCATGGAGCCTCCTGCTGCAAAAAAAGGGCTCCATCCTATGGCCTGTGACTATCGACCAATGCAAATCATTGCAAACGCCTGATGCTATCCGGCCAGTTGCTGCGCGTGGTGGCGCAGGTGATCCTGGACAAAGGTTTGGATGAAGTAGTAGCCATGGTCGTAGCCCTCGTGGCGGCGCAGCGTGAGCGGCTGGCCGACGAGCGCGCAGGCGGCGTTGAACAGCTCCGGGTGCAGCTGCTCGGCCAGGAATTTGTCGGCCAGGCCCTGGTCGATGAGGATGCCGGCCGGATAGGGCGCTGTGCTCTGCTGCTCCATGAGCCCGGTGGCGTCATGCGCGCCCCAGCCGGCGCGATCCGGGCCCAGGTAGCCCGTGAAGGCCTTCACGCCCCAGGGGCAGCGCGTGGGCGCGCAGATGGGTGCGAAGGCCGACAGGCTCTTGAAGCGCCCCGGGTGGCGCAGCGCCAGCGTGAGCGCGCCATGCCCACCCATGCTATGGCCAAAAATGCCCAGCCGCGCGCCGTCGATGGGCAGGGCGCTGCCGGCCAGCGGCAGCAGCTCGTCCAGCAGATAGCTCTCCATGCGCCAGTGCGCGGCCCATGGCGCCTGCGTGGCGTCCAGGTAAAAGCCGGCGCCCACGCCAAAGTCCCAGGCGTCCGCCTCGCCCGGTACGCCGGCGCCGCGCGGGCTGGTGTCGGGGGCGATCAGGGCCAGGCCCAGCTCTGCCGCCTGCTGCTGCGCGCCGGCCTTGACCATGAAGGTCTCCTCGGTGCAGGTCAGGCCGGCCAGGTAGAGCAGGGCGGGACATTTGCCACCGGCCAGCGCCTGGGGCGGCAGGTAGACGGAGAACTGCATCGGCAGGCCGATCTCACGCGAGGCGTGGCGGTAGAAGCGCTGCTCGCCGCCAAAGCAGGCGTGACTGGAGAGCAATTCCAGGGTGTCGGACATGGGGGTGTAAGCTCCTATATTGGTAGCTGTTCACGCTTAGTTTGAAGCAAATTCACATAAAAAATGCCGTGAACCCATTGAAATGAAGGCGCAAACAGCTCTCTTTTTTACAGCGTGGCGAAGTTGATCACCGAGCGTATGGATTTTCCCGCGTGCATCAGCTCGAAGGCGCGGTTGATGTCGGCAAGCCCCATGGTGTGCGTGACAAAGGGCGCCAGCTGGATCTTGCCGGCCATGGCGTCTTCCACCATGCCGGGCAGCTCGCTCCTGCCCTTGACGCCGCCAAACGCCGTGCCCAGCCACCTGCGGCCCGTGACCAGCTGAAACGGGCGGGTACTGATTTCCTGGCCGCTGCCTGCCACGCCGATGATGACCGACTGGCCCCAGCCGCGGTGCGCGCATTCCAGCGCCGCGCGCATGACGTTCACGTTGCCTATGCACTCGAAGCTGTGGTCCACGCCCCAGCCGGTCATCTCCACGATCACCTGCTGGATGGGCTGCTCGTGGTCTTTCGGGTTGACGCAGTCGGTGGCGCCAAAGGTGCGCGCCAGGTCGAACTTGGAGGGGTTGGTATCGATGGCGATGATGCGGCCGGCCTTGGCCAGTTTTGCGCCCTGGATCACCGCCAGGCCTATGCCGCCCAGACCGAACACGGCTACCGTATCGCCCGGTTGCACCTTGGCGGTGTTCTTCACCGCGCCCAGGCCGGTGGTCACGCCACAGCCCAGCAGGCACACCTGCTCGTGGTTGGCCTCGGGGCTGACCTTGGCCAACGAGACCTCGGCCACCACGGTGTATTCGCTGAACGTCGAGCAACCCATGTAGTGATAGAGGGGTTTGCCGTCGTAGGAAAAGCGTGTCGTGCCGTCGGGCATTACGCCCTTGCCCTGGGTGGCGCGCACTGCCGTGCACAGGTTGGTCTTGCCGCTCTTGCAGAACAGGCATTGGCCGCATTCGGCGGTGTAGAGCGGGATCACATGGTCGCCCGGCTTGACGCTGGTCACGCCCGCACCACATTCAACGACGATGCCCGCGCCCTCGTGGCCGAGCACGACGGGGAAGATGCCTTCGGGGTCGTCACCCGAGAGGGTGAAGGCGTCGGTGTGGCATACGCCGGTGTGGGTGATGCGGATCAGCACCTCGCCCGGCTGCGGCGGGGCGACGTCGATCTCGATGATCTGCAGGGGCTCTCCAGCCTTGAAGGCAACGGCGGCGCGGGATTTCATGGAAACGCTCTCCTCTGGCGAATGATTGGGGGATATGGCGGGCAGGGCAGGCCCCCCGCATGGTGCAAGGCCCGTAGTATGGCCCGCCCGCGCGCGGCCCCGGCATGACAAAGGCGCCCGGCCCCAGGCCCGCAATGGGCATGGGCCGGGCGCCCGGGCGCCGGATGTCGGGAGGCTGTAGGGTGGTCAATCCTCCACGAAGGCCTCCTCGCGCTTCTTGCTCACGGCGGGCAGCATGACGATGATCACCAGCACCGCGGCCACCGCCAGCAGCGAGGCCGACAGCGGGCGCGTGACCAGCACGCTCCACTCGCCGCGCGACAGCAGCAGGGCGCGGCGCAGGTTCTCCTCCATCATCGGCCCCAGGATCAGGCCCAGCAGCAGCGGCGCGGGCTCGCAGGCCAGCTTGTGGAACACATAGCCCAGCACGCCAAAGATGGCCACCATCCAGATCTCGAAGGTGTTGTTGTTCTCCGAGTACACGCCGATCGCACAGAACAGCACGATGGCCGGGAACAGCCACTTGTAGGGGATGGACAGCAGCTTGATCCACAGCCCGATCATGGGCAGGTTCAGCACCACCAGCATCAGGTTGCCTATCCACATCGAGGCGATCAGGCCCCAGAACAGCTCCGGGTTGCTGGTCATCACCTGCGGGCCGGGCTGGATGTTGTGGATGGTCATGGCGCCCACCATCAGCGCCATCACGGCGTTGGGCGGAATGCCCAGTGTCAAGAGCGGGATGAAGGAGGTCTGCGAGCCCGCGTTGTTGGCCGACTCGGGGCCGGCCACGCCGCGGATGTTGCCCTGGCCGAAAGGTATCTCACCGGGCTTGAGCCTGGACTTCTTCTCGATGGTGTAGGCGGCAAAGGCCGACAGCAGCGCGCCGCCCCCGGGCAGTATGCCCAGCGCCGAGCCAATGGCCGTGCCGCGCAGCACGGCGGGGAACATGCGTTTGAAGTCCTCCTTGGTGGGCATGAGGCCGGTCACCTTGTCGGTGAACACCTCGCGCTGGTGCGTGGGTACGGACAGGTTGGCGATGATCTCGCCATAGCCAAAGATGCCCATGGCAATCGCCACGAAGCTGATGCCGTCGGTCAGCTCCGGGATGTCGAAGCTGTAGCGCGCCACGCCCGAGTTCACGTCCGTGCCCACCAGGCCAAAGGCCAGGCCGACCAGGATCATGGTGATGGCCTTGAGCAGCGAGCCCGAGGCCATGACCACCGCGCCGATCAGGCCCAGCACCATCAGCGAGAAATACTCGGCCGGGCCGAACTTGAAGGCCACCTCGGTCAGCGGCGGGGCAAAGGCGGCGATCACCAGCGTGCCCACGCAGCCGGCGAAGAACGAGCCCAGCGCGGCCGAGGCCAGCGCCGGCCCGGCCCGGCCCTTGCGCGCCATCTGGTAGCCGTCGATCACCGTGACCACCGAGGACGACTCGCCCGGCAGGTTCACCAAAATGGCGGTGGTCGAGCCGCCGTACTGCGCGCCGTAGTAAATGCCGGCCAGCATGATCAGCGCTGCCGTGGGCGGCAGGGCGTAGGTGGTGGGCAGCAGCATGGCAATGGTGGCCACCGGCCCCAGGCCCGGCAGCACGCCGATCAAGGTGCCCAGCAGGCAGCCCAGGAAGGCGTACAACAGGTTCTGCGCCGTGAACGCGACCTGAAACCCCAGTGAAAGATGTTCTATCAGTTCCATGATGATTCCTCGTGATGGGTTGCGCCCGGGCTCAGCCGGTGATGAAGGTGGGCCATACCGGGAACTGCAGGTTCAGCGCCACGACGAAGGCCAGGTAGCTGCCCACGGAGAGCACGGTGGCCAGGACGAGCACGCCCTTGAGCTGGAACTGGTCGCCCGCCAGGCTGGCGATCAGCGTCAGCGCATAGATGGCGACCACCAGCCCCATGGGCGGCAGGCCAATGCCGGGCAGGCCGCCCAGCAGCACGCCAAACACCAGGTTGGCGCCGATGATGAAGCCCAGCGGACGCCAGGCAATCGCGCCTATGGGGTCGCCATCCTCGGAATGCGTGATGAAGGAACGCGCGGTGATGAGCACGCCCATCACCGCGATCAGAATGCCGACGATGAGCGGGAAGTAGCCCGGCCCCATGCGGGCGCCGCTGCCCACGTTGTAGGTGGTGGCGCCCCAGGCAAAGGCCACGCCAAAGGCGCTGAACAGCAGCCCGGCGGTGAAGTCTCTCTGGCTATTGATTTTCAAGGCAAAGGTCTCCTGACCGGCCTGCGTGCAGGCCGGGTTGGTGTGTATAGAGGGGGAGCGGGCATCGTAGGCGCCATGCCGCGCAAGCGGGGTGACCAAAGCATTGCCAAACGGTAATGCTTGCCGCTGTTAACTATAAAAATAATAGCTATTGGCGCTTTCCCATTAAGCGCTAAAGGCTTATTTTTCTATTGATACTTCAGGGTGTGTGCTGCGGCAGGCGCAGCGCCACGCGCAGGCCGGGCCGGGCCGGCTCCAGCCGCATGCTGCCGCCATGCAGCTGCATTACCGCGCGCACGCTGGCCAGTCCCAGGCCATGGCCGGGCAGCTCGGGGCGCAGGCGCAGGAAGCGCTCGCCCAGTGTGGCCAGAGCCTCGGGCGGCGCCCCGGGGCCATCGTCCTGCACCCAGATTTCGCTGCAGGCGGCGCCGTCCGCGTCCCGCGCGCTGCGCGACTGCACGCGCACGCTGGCGCCCCGGCCGCCGTACTTGATGGCGTTGTCCACCACGTTCACCAGCGCGCCGGCCAGCAGGCTGCGGTCGCCCAGCAGGGGGGGCCGGGTGCGTGCATTCCCATGTCAGCGTGACGCCCTCGTGCTCGGCCAGGTCTTCGTACAGCTCGACCACGTCGGCGCCGATCTCGCCCCATGACTGCGGCGTGAAGGGCGCGCGGCGCGTTCCCGATTCGGCCTGGGCGATGGACAGCAGCTTGTCCAGCACGCGGCTCAGGTCGTCGATGTCGTGCATGGCGCTGCCGAGTGCCGCGCGCAGCGCAGCGGCATCGGCCGCGCCGTCATGCGCGTGCTGCAGGCGCAGGCGCAGCCGGGTGAGCGGCGTGCGCAGGTTGTGCGCGATGGCGTCGGACACATGGGTCACGCCCGCCATGAGCTGCTCTATGCGGTCGAGCATGTGGTTGAAGTCCTGCTCCAGCCGCGCAAACTCGTCGTCCCTGGCGGCCTGGGCGGGCACGCGCTCGTGCAGCTGGCCGCCGGCGATGCGGGCCATGGTCTGGTGCAGCGCATCGACGCTGCGGCCGAGCTCGCGGCGGAAGAACCAGGTGCTGACCAGCGCCAGCGACAGCGCGAACAGGCCGGCGATCAGGCTGGCCGTGGCCAGCGTGGATTCGATGTCGCGCAGTTCGCGCAGATCGTGGCCCAGCACCAGCATGGCGCCGTCGGGCAGGCGGTGGGCGAGCAGCTGCGCGGTGATGCCCTGGCTACCCAGAGCCACCGGGTGCACGGATGCGCCGATCAGCGCCAGCGGTGGCAGTGCCTGCACGGCCAGGTTGCCGGCGAGGAAGCGGCCATCGGGCGTGGTGAGCAGCACCAGCTCCAGATCCGTGTCGCGCCCGTCCTGCAGCATGTGGCCGATGGCCTGGGCCGTGGCCTGCGGGCCCTCATGGGCGTACTGCAAAGCCAGGCGCTGCTGCGCCTGCTGCAGCTGCCGTTCCAGGTTGCGGTGCAGCACCGTGGACACCTGCAGATACACCAGCGCCAGCGTGGTCAGCATGGTCAGCAGCACCAGAAAGCCGAACAGCGCCGCCAGCCGCAGGCCGGCGCTGCGCCACAGGCGCAGCGGCTGCGCGGCCCGCGGCGCATCGGTTCGGCTCATGCGCCGCCCTCGGCTTGCAGGCCGATGCGGTAGCCCACGCCGCGCACGGTGTGTATCAGCGGCGCCTCGCCCGGCGCCTGCAGCTTTTGCCGCAGGCGGCTGACCTGCACGTCGATCAGGTTGGTCTGCGGGTCGAAACGGTAGTCCCACACCGCCTCCAGCAGCATGGTGCGCGTCAGGGGCTGCTCGGCATGCATCAGCAGATAGGCCAGCAGGCGGAATTCGCGCGGCTTCAGGGCGATAAGACGGCCATTGCGCTGCACCGTGCGGTGCACCAGATCCAGGCGCAGGTCACCGAGCTGCAGCGCCTTGACCTCCTCACCCGTGCGCGAGCGGCGCACCAGCGCCTCCAGCCGTGCCAACAGCTCGGAGAAGGCGAACGGCTTGGTCAGGTAATCGTCGCCGCCGGCCTTCAGGCCGCGCACGCGCTCGTCCAGCGCACTCAGCGCCGACAGCACCAGCACCGGTGTGCGCAGCCCCAGGCCGCGCATGCTCTGCAGAATGTGCAGGCCGTCCACCTGCGGGCCCAGCATGCGGTCCAGGATCACCAGGTCCCAGGTCTCGCCGCAGGCGCGGCGCAGCGCGTCACCCGCCTCGTGGGCGATGATGGCCACATGCCCCTGGGCACGCAGGCCGTCGGCGATGTAGCGCGCGTTCTCCAGCTCGTCCTCTATCACCAGGCAGCGCCACATCGCGCTGGGCGTGAGGGCGGCGATGCGGGCTTCGATGGGGGGCTGGGTCATGGCGGCGGAGGTTCCTTGGGCAGGTAGGCGGGTGCCCGCCATGGTAGCCGCGGGCTCGCCCACAAAGCACAAAGCCCGCAGGCGCTGTGCCGGCGGGCTTTGTGGTCAGGAGGCCTTGGGTGGCTTAGACGTCGCGGCGCGGCGAGCCGGTGAACAGCTGGCGCGGACGGCCGATCTTGTACTCGGGGTCGGCCAGCATTTCGTTGAGCTGGGCGATCCAGCCCACGGTGCGGGCCAGGGCGAAGATGCCGGTGAACAGGCTGACCGGGATGCCGATGGCGCGCTGCACGATGCCGGAGTAGAAGTCCACGTTCGGGTAGAGCTTGCGCGAGACGAAGTAGTCGTCTTCCAGGGCGATCTTCTCCAGCTGCTTGGCCAGCTTGAACAGCGGGTCGTTCTCCAGGCCCAGCTCGGCCAGCACCTCGTTGCAGGTTTCCTGCATCAGCTTGGCGCGCGGGTCGTAGTTCTTGTAGACGCGGTGGCCAAAGCCCATCAGCTTGACGCCGCTGTTCTTGTCCTTGACCTGCTCCATGAACTCGCCCACCTTGGCTACGCCGCCATTGCGCTGGATGTCCTCCAGCATGTTCAGGCAGGCCTCGTTGGCACCGCCGTGGGCCGGGCCCCACAGGCAGGCCACGCCGGCGGCAATGGCAGCAAACGGGTTCGTGCCCGAGCTGCCGCACAGGCGCACGGTGGAGGTGGAGGCGTTCTGCTCGTGGTCGGCGTGCAGGATGAAGATCCGGTCCATGGCGCGCTCGAGCACCGGGTTGACCTTGTAGTCCTCGCAGGGCGTGCCGAACATCATGCGCAGGAAGTTGCCGGCGTAAGACAGGTCATTGCGCGGATACATGTAGGGCTGGCCGACGCCGTACTTGTAGGCCATGGCCACCAGCGTGGGCAGCTTGGAGATCAGCCGGATGGCCGAGATATGGCGGTGCTCGGGGTTGTTGATGTCGGTGCTGTCGTGATAGAAGGCCGACAGGGCGCCGATCAGGCCGGTGAGCACGGCCATGGGGTGGGCGTCACGGCGGAAACCACGCAGGAAGAACTGCATCTGCTCGTTCACCATGGTGTGCTTGAGCACCAGCTTGTGGAAGTCGGTGCGCTGGCCTTCGTTGGGCAGGTCGCCATTGAGCAGCAGGTAGCAGGTGTCGAGGTAGTCGCACTTTTGTGCCAGTTGCTCGATGGGATAGCCGCGGTACAGCAGCTCGCCCTTGTCGCCGTCGATGTAGGTAATGGCCGACTGGCAGGACGCCGTGGACAGAAAGCCCGGGTCGTAGGTGAACATGTCGGTCTGGCCGTACAGCTTGCGGATGTCGATCACGTCCGGGCCGATGCTGCCCTGGTACACGGGAAGTTCCACGCTCGGCTTGCCGTTGCTGAACGATAGCGTTGCTTTGTTGTCTGCCAGTTTCATTTCCAGTTTCCTTGGTTGATGACTCGGTAAGAGGGGGCTATGGAGGGCTGCCTCAAGCGTGTTCGCGCAGCAGCTCCAGCACGGCCCGCACATCGTCGGTCGCGATCTCGCCTTCGGCCTCCTTGCGCTTGAGCAGCAGGTCCAGCAGGTCGTTGTCCGACAGATTCATGAGCAGCGTCATCGCGTGCGCCTGGCGAGCCGTCAGGTGCGCGCCGTGGCGCTCAAAAAAACGCTCGATGAACAGGTCGTTCTCCACCAGCCCGCGCCGGCTGCGCCAGCGCAGGATGGCCACATCCCGTTCGTCAAGCAGGGCGTCGTCGGCCATCGCGGCTTAGATGGCGCGGCGCACCATCAGCTCCTTGATCTTGCTGATGGCGGCGGCGGGCTTGAGGCCCTTGGGGCACACGTCCACGCAGTTCATGATGGTGTGGCAGCGGAACAGCCGGTATGGGTCTTCCAGGTTATCCAGGCGCTCGCCCGTGGCCTGGTCACGGCTGTCGGCGATGAAGCGGTAGGCCTGCAGCAGGCCGGCCGGGCCGACGAACTTGTCCGGGTTCCACCAGAAACTGGGGCAGGCCGTGGAGCAGCTGGCGCACAGAATGCACTCGTACAGGCCGTCGAGCTCCTCGCGCTCCTCGGGCGACTGCAGGCGCTCCTTGGAGGGCGACGTGGGGGTGTCGTTCTGCAGGTAGGGCTTGATCGAGTGGTACTGGTTGAAGAACTGCGTCATGTCCACGATCAGGTCGCGGATCACCGGCAGGCCGGGCAGGGGCTTGAGGACGATGTCGCCCGACAGCGTCTTCATGTTGGTGAGGCAGGCCAGGCCGTTCTTGCCATTGATGTTCATGGCGTCCGAGCCGCACACGCCCTCGCGGCAGGAGCGGCGGAACGACAGCGAAGGGTCTTGCGCCTTGAGCTTGAGCAGGGCGTCCAGCAGCATGCGCTCGTGGCCGTCGAGCTCGACGCTCACGGTCTGCATGTAGGGCTTGGCATCCTTGTCCGGGTCGTAGCGGTAGATCTTGAAAGTGCGTTGCATGGTGTGTGTCTTTCGTGGGGCGGTGGCGCGATCAGAACGTACGGACCTTGGGCGGGATGCTGTCCACCGTCAGCGGTTTCATGTTCACGGGCTTGTAGGTCAGGCTGTTGCTGGCGCTGTGCCACAGCGTGTGCTTGAGCCAGTTGGCGTCGTCGCGGCCCAGCGGCGCGGTGGGGTGGTCGGCTGGGTGTTCGTAGTCGTCCACGGTGTGGGCGCCGCGGCATTCCTTGCGCGCCGCCGCCGAGACCATGGTGGCCTGCGCCACTTCGATCAGGTTGTCCACCTCCAGAGCTTCCATGCGGGCGGTGTTCCAGACCTTGGACTTGTCCTTGAGCGTGACCGAGCCCACGCGCTCGCGCAGGGCGTTGATCTTCACCACGCCCTCGTCCATGCCCTTTTGCGTGCGGAACACGCCGGCATGCGTCTGCATGGTCTGGCGGATTTCGTTGGCCAGGTCCTGTGCGTAGATGCCGTCCTTGGAATCTTCGAGCTCGTTCAGGCGCGCCAGCGTGCGATCCGAGCCATCGGCTGGCATGTCCTGGTGGTCGCCGTATTCGCCCACGAACTTGACGATGTGCTTGCCGGCCGACTTGCCGAACACCAGCAAATCCAGCAGCGAGTTGGTGCCCAGGCGGTTGGCGCCGTGCACCGACACCGCCGCGCATTCGCCCACCGCGTACAGGCCGCCCACGACGTTGTTTTTCTCGCCGTCCCACGTCACGACCTGGCCGTGGATGTTGGTCGGGATGCCGCCCATCTGGTAGTGGATGGTGGGCACCACGGGGATCGGCTCCTTGGTGATGTCCACGTTGGCGAAGTTGTGGCCGATTTCTTCCACCGAGGGCAGGCGCTTGCGGATGGTGTCCGCGCCCAGGTGGTCGAGCTTCATCAGGATGTAGTCCTTGTTCGGACCGCAGCCACGGCCTTCCTTGATCTCCTGGTCCATGGAGCGCGAGACGAAGTCGCGCGGCGCCAGATCCTTCAGGGTGGGCGCGTAGCGCTCCATGAAGCGCTCGCCATTGCTGTTGAGCAAGATGGCGCCCTCGCCACGGCAGCCCTCGGTCAGCAGCACGCCGGCGCCGGCCACGCCGGTGGGGTGGAACTGCCAGAACTCCAGGTCCTGCAGCGGGATGCCGGCGCGCGCCGCCATACCCAGGCCGTCGCCGGTGTTGATGAAGGCGTTGGTGGATGCGGCAAAGATGCGGCCCGCGCCGCCCGTCGCCAGCAGCACGGCCTTGGCGTGCAGCTCGTACAGGTCGCCGGTTTCGAGTTCCAGGGCGGTTACACCGACCACGTCGCCGGCGCTGTTGCGGATCAGATCCAGCGCCATCCACTCGACGAAGAAGTTGGTCTTGGACTCGACGTTCTTCTGGTACAGCGTGTGCAGCATGGCGTGGCCGGTGCGGTCGGCCGCGGCGCAGGCGCGCTGCACGGGTTTTTCGCCGTAGTTGGCGGTGTGGCCGCCAAACGGGCGCTGGTAGATGGTGCCGTCGGCGTTGCGGTCAAACGGCATGCCGAAATGCTCAAGCTCGATGACGACGTTGGGCGCTTCGCGGCACATGAACTCGACGGCGTCCTGGTCGGACAGCCAGTCGCCGCCCTTGATGGTGTCGTAGAAGTGGTAGTGCCAGTTGTCCTCGCTCATGTTGCCGAGCGACGCCGATACGCCGCCCTGGGCGGCCACGGTGTGCGAGCGCGTGGGGAAGACCTTGGTCAGGCAGGCGACGGACAGACCGGCGCGCGAGAGTTCCAGCGAGGCACGCATGCCCGAGCCGCCGGCGCCGACGATGACGACATCGAACTTGCGCACGGCAATATCTTTTTTGGTGTAACTCATGGTTGTGGTGTGTGGGGTGCTAATAGGTTCTGAAAGAAGGGTGGGGCTATGGGTGCAGCGTGCTCACAGGCGCCACAGCACCTGCACGGCCCAACCACCACAACTGACCAGCCAGATGGCGCTGAGCGCCTGCAGCACCAGGCGCAGGCCGGCGGGCTTGGCGTAGTCGTACCAGACACTGCACACGCCGACCCAGGCGTGCCAGATCAGCGCCACGATGACCGAGAAGGTCAGCGCCTTCATCCACTGCGGTGAAAAAATGCCGGCCCAGGTGTCGTAGCCGATGGGGCCTTTGGTGAACAGCAGTTGCGCCAGCAGCAGCAGGGTGAAGGCCAGCAGCAGGATGGCGGTGATGCGTTGCACCACGAAATCGCGCCAGCCATAGTGGGCACCGACAACGGTGCGCTTGGAGCCGTAGGTCACAGCCATGGTGTTACTCCTTTTCTTGTTGAATCAGTACAGGCCAAACAGCTTGGCGCCGAGGATCAGCGTCAGGCCGATGCTGAACACCAGCGTGGCCACGGCCGACTGGCGGCCAAAGTCCTTGGTGGTCTTGTGCGACACATCCAGGTACAGGTGGCGCACACCGGCGGCCAGGTGGTGCAGGTAGGCCCAGATCAGGGCCAGCGTCACCAGCTTGATGAACCAGCCGGGCACGAAGCCCAGGCCGACGTTGAAGGCGGCGCTGAAACGGCCAAACGAAATCTCCGAGGACACCGAGGTGTCGAACATCCAGATCACCAGCGGCAGCAGGATGAACATGAGCATGCCGCTGACCCGGTGCAGGATGGAGATGAAACCGGCCAGCGGCAGGCGGTAGGTTCTGACATCGGAAAAGAGGTTGAGGTTGCGAAACTCTGGCCTCTTCTTTTTGGCTAGCTCTGTCATGGTGGGTACTTTCTTGGTGGTAACTGCGTGGTAATCGCGCGGTGCAGACAACCCAAAATTCTATTGCAATGCAATACGGAGGTGATGCGGCGACTGCGTATTTGCGCTAATTGTGTCGAATGTCAGGCGTGAGTCAGTTCGATTCGGCCGTCCTGCCGCGGTCAGTTCAGCTTGTTGTGGTAGTGGTGGGTGTCGGTGCGGTACAGGCCGCGGCGCAACTCCATGGGCACATCGTTGTAGGTGTAGGCCAGCCGCTCCACGCTCAGCAGCGGCGTGCCGGCGGGCACGTTGAGCCACTGGGCCTGCGTTTCGTCGGGCAGCACGGCGCGGATTTTTTCCTCGGCACGCACCATGCGCACGCCAAAGTCCAGCTCGAACATGGCATAGGTGGGCCCCTGGTAGTGCGCCAGCTGTTCCGCCGTCAGTCCCTTGAAGGCCTGGCCGGGCAGCCAAATGTCCTCCAGGATGGTCGGTACGCCGACAAAAGACAGGATACGTTTGATCTGGATCACAGAATCGCCTGCGCGCAGCGCCAGGCTGCGTGCCATGTCGGCGCTGGCGCGCAGCCGGCGGCATTCCAGAATGGTGCGCTGGGCCGGGCCTTCCTCGCTGGCGTCGCCGGCGTCCGGCAGCAGCTTGAGAAAGCGGTACTGCACCTGGCGCTCGGCATGCGTGGCCACAAACGTGCCCTTGCCCTGGCGGCGCGTGACCAGGTTCTCGGCCGCCAGCTCGTCGATGGCCTTGCGCACCGTGCCCTGGCTCACGCGAAAGCGTGCTGCCAGCTCGATCTCGCTCGGAATGGCCTCGCCAGGCTTCCACTCGCCATGCTGCAGGCTGTGCAGTATCAGCCCCTTGATCTGCTGGTACAGCGGGCTGAAGGCCGGCGTGACCGTTGCCGCGCCGCCACTTGCGGGGGGCGTGCCTTCGGTGTTGGGCGGAAGCAGGGACGACATGGTGGTGCTGGCTGTGCCTGTGGGCGAGGGTGTTTCCAGTCGCTAATCATATCTTATATAAGACATAAGACAAATTGACCGTAACCCTGAATCGACAGTAAAATCAGCAGTTGTTTGCGGAGCACGGGCTGCCGGTTACAGGCCCTGGTGCACGCACCCACAGGTTTTTTCTGTCACTTCCTTTTTGGAGTTTTCTCATGAGCAAGAAGCCCGTTCGCGTCGCAGTCACCGGCGCCGCAGGTCAAATTGGTTACGCCCTGCTGTTCCGCATCGCCTCCGGCGAAATGCTGGGCAAGGACCAGCCCGTCATCCTGCAACTGCTCGAAATCCCGGACGAAAAGGCCCAGAACGCGCTCAAGGGCGTGATCATGGAACTGGAAGACTGCGCCTTCCCGCTGCTGGCCGGCATCGAGGCGCACTCTGACCCCATGACGGCCTTCAAGGACACCGACTACGCGCTGCTGGTCGGCGCCCGTCCGCGCGGCCCCGGCATGGAGCGCGCCGACCTGCTGGCCGCCAACGCCCAGATCTTCACCGCCCAGGGCAAGGCCCTGAACGCTGTTGCCAGCCGCAACGTGCGCGTGCTGGTGGTGGGCAACCCCGCCAACACCAACGCCTACATCGCCATGAAGAGCGCGCCGGATCTGCCGCGCGAGAACTTCACCGCCATGCTGCGCCTGGACCACAACCGCGCTGCCAGCCAGATCGCCACCAAGATGGGCGTGGCCGTGGGCGACATCGAGAAGCTGGCCGTGTGGGGCAACCACTCGCCCACCATGTACGCCGACTACCGTTTCGCCACCGTGGGCGGCAAGTCCGTCAAGGACACCATCAACGACCACGACTGGAACGCCAACACCTTCCTGCCCACCGTGGGCAAGCGCGGCGCGGCCATCATTGCCGCACGTGGCCTGTCGTCGGCCGCCTCGGCCGCCAACGCCGCCATCGACCACATGCGCGACTGGGCCCTGGGCACCAACGGCAAGTGGGTCACCATGGGCATCCCGTCCAACGGCGAATACGGCATCCCCAAGGATGTGATGTTCGGCTACCCCGTGACCTGCGAAGGCGGCAAGTACCACATCGTCAAGGACCTGCCGATCGACGCCTTCAGCCAGGAATGCATCAACAAGACCCTGGCCGAGCTGCAGGGCGAGCAGGACGGCGTCAAGCACCTGCTGTAAAACGATAGCGCGTTGCGCATGATAGACAAGGGGTTCAGCGTTGAAACATGCTGAAATCCTTGTCCTCACAGCGCAAGCAGCTTCTATATTGATAGAAGTCTGCTGTGTTGCCATGGCGCTGTCGTGGCCACACACCAGATTTTTGCCCCCAACCCCCGCATCCGCATGACCGCTGCCGCCCCCCATCCCCGCGAAGTACTGCTTGGCAGCCAGGCGGCGGCCTTGACCCTGCCCGTGTGCGACCACTACAGCGGCGTTGAGGCACGCATGCGCAAGAGCCTGCAGCTGCAGGCCGAAATGCTGCAGGAGTTTGGCCACTGCGTGTTCGACGTCACGCTGGACTGCGAGGACGGCGCTCCCGTGGGCCAGGAGCGCGAGCACGCCCAGCTGGTCGCGCAGCTGGCCAGCAACGCCGCCGCCGGCGCCCGCGTGGCGGCGCGCGTGCACACCGTGGATCACCCCGCATTTGCGCAGGACATGGACATCATTGCCGGCCAGGCCGGGCAGCGCCTGTGCCACATCATGATTCCCAAGGTGGAGTCGGTGGATGACGTGCTGCAGGCCGAGCGCGCGCTGCTTGCCGCCGGCGCTGGCCACCTGCCGCTGCATGCGCTGATCGAATCGCCCGCCGCCGTGCACCGCGCCTTCGAGATCGCCGCCCACCCGCGCATCCAGAGCCTGAGCTTCGGCCTGATGGACTTCGTCTCGGCGCATGGCGGCGCCATTCCCGCCTCGGGCATGACCTCCGCCGGCCAGTTCCAGCACCCGCTGGTGCTGCGCGCCAAGCTGGAGATCGCTGCCGCCTGCCACGCCAATGGAAAGGTGCCCTCGCACTGCGTGGTCACAGAGTTCAGCGATACGGCCGCCATGCAGGCCGCCGCCGGTCGCGCCGCGCGCGAATTCGGCTACACACGCATGTGGAGCATCCACCCGGCGCAGATCCGCCCCATCCTGGCCGCCTTCGGGCCCGAGGATGCCGAGATCGCCCGCGCCGCCCGCATCATTGCTGCCGCCATCGACGCCGATTGGGCCCCCATCAGCGAAGAAGGCGTGCTGCACGACCGCGCCAGCTACCGCTATTTCTGGCAGTTGCTGGAGCGTGCACACCAGACCGGACGTGCATTGCCGCAACAGGCGCAGGCCTGGTTTGCAAATCCTGACAGCGCACCGACCTGATACGGATATTTCGCCGCCACAATCAAGGCTTTCTCCTATTTCTGCCGGAGTCTTCATGAAAACCCTCATCGTTTCCGCCCTCCTGGTGCTGGCCCCCGCCTGGTCCATGGCGCAGCAGGCGGCGCAGCCGGCCGGCAAGACCGTCGCCAAGAGCGCGGCCAAGAGCACGGCCGCCAAGCCAGCGCAAACGGCCAAGGCCAAGGCCAAGCCGCAGGCAGCCGTCGTCGCCAAGGCCGCGCCCACCAGCAGCCGCACGCGCCTGCACAGCGGCGCCATGCAGGTTGCGGCCGGCATCTCCGCCGCCGAGGCCGCGCTCACCCCCGAAGAACTGGCCATTGCCGACGAGGTGCACACCGGCCGCATGGCCTGCGAACTGGGCGCCTTCGTGCAGGTGGAGCGTGATGCGCAGTCGCCCGGCCGCTTCCATGTCGAAGGCAAGGGCTTCAAGTTCCACATGGCCCCCGTGGCATCGGCCACCGGTGCCGTGCGCCTGGAGGATCAGCAGGCCGGCGCCGTGTGGATCCAGATCGCCAACAAGTCCATGCTCATGAACCAGAAGCTCGGCCAGCGCATGGCCGACGAGTGCATGAGCCCACAGCAGTTCACGGTGGCCGAGGGCTTCAAGAAGAACCCGCCGCCCAGCCTGCTGGACAGCCCCGCAACCAAATAAGAAAACCCGGCGCCCGTCGGCGGGCCGCTGGCACTAACCACCTTGGCGGTGGGCATGCCCGTGGCCGACTGGTGATCGCCCCCACTTTGAAAACCCTGACCATTCCGGAGAAAGAAGTCATGTTGCAAGCCTACCGAGCCCATGCCGCCGAACGCGCCGCCCTCGGCATCCCGCCGCTGCCGCTGGATGCCAAGCAGGTCGCCGACTTGATCGAGCTGATCAAGAACCCGCCCGCTGGCGAGGCCGAGTTCCTGCTGGACTTGCTCACCCATCGCGTGCCCCCGGGTGTCGATGACGCGGCCAAGGTCAAGGCATCCTTCCTGGCCGCCGTGGCGCATGGCGACGTGCAGGTGGCGCTGATCAGCAAGGCTCGCGCCACCGAGCTGCTGGGCACCATGGTGGGTGGCTACAACGTGCACCCGCTGATCGAGCTGCTCGACGACGCCGATGTGGCTGGGGTGGCTGCCGAGGCGCTCAAGAAGACGCTGCTCATGTTCGACTACTTCAACGACGTGGCGGCCAAGGCCAAGGCCGGCAACGCCAAGGCCAAGGAAGTGCTGCAAAGCTGGGCCGACGCCGAGTGGTTCACCAGCCGCCCCAAGGTGGCAGAAAAAATCACCGTCACCGTCTTCAAGGTGCCGGGCGAGACCAACACCGACGACCTGTCGCCCGCGCCCGACGCCACCACGCGCCCCGACATCCCCATGCACTACCTGGCCATGCTGAAGAACCAGCGCCCGGACGCGGCCTTCAAGCCCGAGCAGGACGGCGTGCGCGGCCCGATGCAGTTCATCGAAGACCTGAAGAAAAAGGGCCACGTCGTGGCCTACGTGGGCGACGTGGTCGGCACGGGTTCGAGCCGCAAATCCGCCACCAACTCGGTCATCTGGGCCACCGGCGAAGACATTCCCTTCGTGCCCAACAAGCGCTTTGGCGGCGTCACGCTGGGCGGCAAGATCGCTCCTATCTTCTTCAACACGCAAGAAGACTCCGGCTCGCTGCCCATCGAAGTGGACGTTTCCAAAATGGAAATGGGCGACGTTATCGACATCTACCCCTATGCAGGAAAAATCGAGAAAGCCGGCGTCCAGATTGCGGACTTCGCTCTCAAATCAGAAGTACTACTCGACGAAGTGCAGGCCGGTGGCCGTATCAACCTGATCATCGGCCGCTCGCTCACCGCCAAGGCGCGCGAAGCCCTGGGCCTGGCCGCTTCCACCGCCTTCCGCCTGCCGCAAGCTCCGGCTCCATCCAAGGCTGGCTTCACCCTGGCGCAGAAGATGGTCGGCCGTGCCTGCGGCCTGCCGGAAGGCCAGGGCATTCGCCCCGGCACCTACTGCGAGCCCAAGATGACCACCGTCGGCTCGCAAGATACGACCGGCCCGATGACGCGCGACGAACTGAAGGACCTGGCCTGCCTGGGCTTCAGCGCCGACATGGTGATGCAAAGCTTCTGCCACACCGCCGCCTACCCCAAGCCGGTGGACGTGAAAACCCACCGCACGCTGCCCGCCTTCATCAGCAACCGTGGCGGCGTGTCCCTGCGCCCGGGCGACGGCGTGATCCACAGCTGGCTCAACCGCCTGCTGCTGCCCGACACCGTGGGCACGGGCGGCGACTCGCACACGCGCTTCCCCATCGGCATCAGCTTCCCGGCAGGCTCGGGCCTGGTGGCCTTTGGCGCCGCCACCGGCGTCATGCCGCTCGATATGCCCGAATCGGTGCTGGTGCGCTTCAAGGGCAAGCTGCAACCGGGCGTGACCCTGCGCGACCTGGTGCACGCGATTCCGCTGTACGCCATCAAGGCAGGCCTCTTGACCGTGGCCAAGGCCGGCAAGATCAACGTCTTCTCGGGCAAGATCCTGGAAATCGAAGGCCTGCCAGACCTGAAGGTCGAGCAAGCGTTTGAGCTGTCCGACGCGTCGGCCGAGCGCAGCGCCGCTGGCTGCACCATCAAGCTCAACCCCGAGCCGATCAAGGAGTACCTGACCAGCAACATCGTTCTCATGAAGAACATGATTGCCGACGGCTACGCAGACGCCAAGACCCTGGCGCGCCGCATCGAGAAGGTCGAAGCCTGGCTGGCCAAGCCTGACCTGCTCGAAGCCGACAAGGACGCCGAGTACGCTGCCGTGATCGAGATCGACATGAACGACATCAAGGAGCCCATCGTCTGCTGCCCCAACGACCCGGACGACGCCAAGTTCCTGTCTGAAGTGGCCGGCACCAAGATCGACGAAGCCTTCATCGGTTCGTGCATGACCAACATCGGCCACTTCCGCGCAGCCGCCAAGCTGCTGGGCGGCCAGCGCGACATCCCGACCAAGCTGTGGGTGGCCCCGCCCACCAAGATGGACGAGAGCGAGCTGATCAAGGAAGGCCACTACGCGGCGTTTGGCACGGCCGGCGCGCGCACCGAAATGCCGGGCTGCAGCCTGTGCATGGGCAACCAGGCGCAGGTGCGCGAAGGTGCAACCGTCATCTCGACCAGCACGCGGAACTTCCCCAACCGCCTGGGCAAGAACACCAACGTGTTCCTGGGCTCGGCCGAACTCACCGCCATCGCTTCGCGCTTGGGGCGTCTGCCCACCCCCGCCGAGTACCTGGCCGAGATCGGCGTGGTCGATGCCAACAAGGACAGCATCTACCGCTACATGAACTTCGACCAGATTGAGGAATACGCCGAAGTGGCCAAGGGCGTGACGGCCTGATGGTTTGAGGCCAGCGCACGCTGGCCCTGAAGCACAAAACCCCCGCCGGCGTGAACCGGGCGGGGGTTTTGTTTTTGGGGCCGGACAGAACTAGCCGGTCAAAACGCTGCCTCAGTGCTGCGCAAAGTCAGCAATGCGCTGCTCTTCATGGTCAGGAACGGTTTGCACCGCCAAGCTATGCAGATCGCTGCAAATGTCCAGGTAGGCGGCGTGGCGTTGTGTGTGGTCAGGTGCAGGAGGTTTGATGGCGAACAGCACCGATTCGGGCAGGAGATTGCGCCCCCTGAGCCGTTTGACCTTTTGCAGCCAAGCGTCGCCGTGCTCGTAAATATCCACCGACGCCTCCTGGTTCAGACGCAAGGGCTTGATGATCTTGGTCAACACATCGCCCTGCTGCTGCACCAAGGGGAAGCTGGCATGGAACACCTCGTCGCCGACACGCTGGCGTGCAAAAGGTGCGGCTAGCGGCAGGCTGCTCAGCAAGTACTTGATGCGTTTTTCCATCGTCTGCTCGACGTATTCAGGCGTGATGAACCTGCGCTCCACGCAGTGCTCGAACTGCCGCTGCAACTCCGTTGCAGGGTCTGGCGTCAGCACGGCGCGCGCCGGGCCAAAGCGCACCATGGCCTCGCGGGGGTGGATCAATGCGTCAAACAAATGGCGCAGCGCATCGCTGCGGCCTTGGGCGGGGGTGTCGGCAACCCGGAGGGCCACGCGCTGCAATTCGTCATGCATGGCCTTGATGGCGCGCAGATAAATCTCGCGCGGCAACTCATCAAAAAAATCGGTGATGCGCTTGGCCCGCTGGGTTTGCAGCTTGAAGCCGAAGTAGCCGGTTTCGGGGCACAGCAAGATGACACCGGCGTTGGCAAATTCCCCCGTTTCGCGGAAAGGCGAAAACTGAAGCACGGCGTACCGACATGCGACGGGTTTCATGGCGCTCTCCAGAAATCAGGGGTGGCACATCGCTCCAGCTGGCGCAGCGCTTGGACGCTGTCGAAGCGGGCCGGAACATCGAACTCTGAATTTTCCCACAACCACTCCTCTGGGGCCGTGTCCAGAGCCTTGACGGCGGCGCCCATGGCGCCATGCAGCCATTGGGCGTGCTGGGCCTGTTCAACCAAGTCGTGGGTGAGCGCAGGCCATCGATCGGCAAACACATGGTGATCAATAAATTCCGCAGCGTCGAAGTTGTTGCCGAAGGCGAGGTTATGGTCTATCACGACCAATGATTGATGTGCGGTGTCCCAAAGCAAGTTGGTGTTGCCGCGCAGACGGTCGGTATTGCGCACCCACCAGTCAAACGCCAGTACCTTGCGCTGCAGCTCTGGGGCGACCTTGTGGTCGATGCCTAATTCGAGCCACACCGTGTGCACCACCTCGCGCGAGCCGAAGGCGGGCAGGCTGCCCACGGCCTGCAAGTCCTTGGGCAGCTCTCGCACCAGGGCGGGGTCGAGCTGCACCAGGGAGAAGGGCGGCAAGGGCAGGCCCAGCGCCTGCGCCAGATGGGCGCAAATCCACTCACTCCACAGGCTCGCGCGGTTGGTCTGCTGGCCCTTGACGTAATAGCGCTGGTCGTCGGCGCCAACGCACAACAAGGGCCGCGATAGCCCCTGCTGGGCCGGGCCGATCACCTCCACGATGGGGATCATGGCGGTGCTCATGGTGCTGGGCGTTTTCTGGCCGGCTTGGCCTTGGGCGCGGGCAGCAAGCTGGTCAGCTGCACATAGCGCTCAAACAAAAAGGCCACGCGCTCGGCGTCGTTATTCCAGGTTTTCTTGCCGCCGCACAGGGCGTAGGCGGCATCGACCGCGGCGTCGAGCTTTTGGTGCGCCTTGAGCAGCAGGGGCGGCATGGTCAGCGGGTCGTACAGGTCGGCCAGGCTGCTGCCGGGGAACTTGGCGCGGGCATCCAGCACGGCTTGTGCTGCGGTTTCGATAGCTGTTTGCGCTTTATGGGCGGGCGTTGGGGGCTTGTTTTGCTCTAAATGGGGTGGCGGGTCGGGCCAGGGGAAGTTGTTGTAGACGATGTCCTTGGAGTAGCGGTAACGACTCTCAAGACGCCCGCCCACAGCGCGTAGCCAAGCGTTATGCATGGTGCTGCTGAGGATGCCGAAGTGGTACAGGCTGGCGCCAGGGGCGATCTTGACCAGATTGCTGCACAGCGTTTCGGGCTGCTCAAAGCCGAAGGGGATGAAGGGGCGGCGCTCGGAGGACACCTCGGGCAGCACGAGGTAGGGCGCCTTCGGCATGTTCTCCACATGAAAGCGTGTTGGCGTATCCGCCAGCTTGCGTGTCGGCGCGCTCTTGCTGGCCAGGCGCGCGGTCTTGACGGCCTGCACGCGCTTCAAGGCCTCGGGCATGGCGCGCAGCTCGGCGGGCGGGCAGTCGCCCAGCCACAGGCACCAGCGCTCGTAGCCGTTCAAAAACTCGTCGGCGCCCAGCCAGCGGCGAAACCACTTCGCGCTGGCAGGCTCCAGGGCAATGAAGGCGTCGCGCTCCTGGGTGGAAAACAGGTAGTTGCCGTCGTCTATGGGCTTGTTGCCAATGCCAATTTCGGGCACGGCGCAAATCGGTTGGCTGCGCCGGGGCAGCACCACGTCGGGCGCGTCCACCAGGTAGGGATTGATGTTGGCCGCCGGAACGGCCAGGGGCTCGCCCTTGATGTCTTCGTACTCGTAAATCACCTTGCCGGCCAGGTCTTGCAGGCCAAAGCCGACGATGACGCAGTGCACGGCGGCCTTGCCTTTGGCCTCGTTGCTCCAACTGAAGGTGCGGTGGGCGAACTGGATGTGCATGCCTTGCGCCAGCATTGGGCCCCACAGCACGCCGACCTGCTCGCCCTGGGTGATGCTGTTGGTGGAGACGAAGGCGGCGCGGGTGGCTGGCCGGCGCTGGCCCTCACCCCGGCCCTCTCCCAGAGGGAGAGGGAGGAAATCCGCAGCGCCCTGCATATAGCGCGCGGCCAGCACGTACCAGGCGGCGACGAAGTCGAGCAGGCCGGCGTTGGGGATGCCGGCGAACACGGCGCGCGTGTCCTCGCGCTGGGCGTCGCTCATGAACTTGGCGCCGATGAAGGGTGGGTTGCCCAGCACATAGCTGCACGCTATAGCCGGCAACACCTCGTTCCAGTCGGTCGTGAGCGCATTGCCATGCACCACATGCGGGCGGCTCGTGAGCGGGATGCGCGCGAAGTACAGGCCAAACTCTTCGCTCACGCGCAGGTTCATCTGGTGGTCCACCAGCCACAGCGCCACCTGGGCGATCTGCGCCGGGAATTCTTCGATTTCTATGCCAAAGAACTGATCGACGTTCAGGCTGATGAGCTGGTGCACGTCCAGGGTCTGCTGGCCGTCACGGTAGCTGGCGCGCAGCACTTCCAATTCGAGCAGGCGCAGCTCGCGGTAGCTGATGACGAGGAAGTTGCCGCAGCCGCAGGCGGGGTCGAAAAACGTCAGCTGGCGTAGTTTTTTGTGGAATTCAAAGAGCCGGTTCTTGTGGTTTTTGACCTTCTCGAACTCGGCCCACAGCGCGTCCAGAAATAGCGGCTTGATGAGCTTGAGGATGTTTTCCTCGCTCGTGTAATGCGCGCCCAGGTTGCGCCGCGCCTTGTCGTCCATGATGCTTTGGAACAGGCTGCCGAAGATGGCGGGACTGATGGCCGACCAGTCGAGCGCGCAGGCGTCGAGCAGCGCGCCGCGCATGGCGGCGTCGAAGTCGGCCATGGGCAGGCTTTCTTCAAACAGCCGGCCGTTGACGTAGGGGAAGGCGGCGAGTTGCTCGTCCAGGTTTTTGCTGCGCCTGTCCTCGGGCGTGTTCAGCACCTGGAAGAGCTGCGCCAGGCGCGGGCCCAGGTCGCTGCCGTCTTCCTCGGTGCGTTCCTCGACAAAGCTGCGCAGCGCCTGGGCGGGCTGGAAGATGCCGGTGTCGTCGGCAAACATGCAAAACAGCAGGCGCACCAGCAGCACCTCCAGCGGGTGATCGGTGTAGCCGCTGGCTTTCAGCGCGTCGTGGAGCTTGCCCATGCGCTCGGCGGCGCGGATGTTGACGGGGTCTTGCGCCTGGATGTCCTGGGCCCGGTAGCCGGCGATGAAGCCGAGCAGGCGGACATGCTTGTGCAGGTCTTGCAGTGCAAATTCGGTCGTCCTGCCCGTGGCCAGGTGGTGCACGCGAAAGCGCGCGAAGTCGCAGACGATGATGATTTGCGGCAGGTCGCGCTCTGCGATGCCGGGGAAGTAGCCCAGCGCCTGGCTAAAGGCCGCGTCCAGGCTGCGCCCACGCGACTTTTGCTCGACCAGCAGCATGCCGGGCCAGAACAGGTCCACATATCCCTGGCCGCCACCGTGCTTCTTGACGTTGAGCTCGAAGGTGGCGACGCGCTTGTCGGTGATGCCGAAGATCTCGAAGAAGGCGATCCAGAAGGGCTTGGCCTCGGAGTCTTCGTTGGCGGCGTCCGCCCAGTGCTTGGAGAAGGCCAGGGCCTTGTGCTTGATTTCGTTCCAGGACAGGGGCATGGGTCAAGTGGAGGTTGGTGGGCCAGGTGCTTGCCGTGCAAGCCCCTCACCCCTCCCTCTCCCCAAAGGGGCGAGGGCGATCGGTTGCCGGGGCTTGACCCCCTTGCCCAACAGGGGTGGAGGTGACCGGTTGCGCTGGTTTTACTCCCTCTCCCTCTGGGAGAGGGTGGGGGGTGAGGGCCTGCGGCCGGGTCTGAGGCATGTGTGAAATCAGGTGAAACAAGGTTGTAGCACTTGCGTATCAAGCGCCAGCAGCTATTTTTTTAATAGTCTACAGGCGATCCGTCAACAGCCCTGCGCCGCCTGGCGCAAATGCGCCAGCAGCGCCTGTACCAGTGGGCTGGCCGGCGCGGTGCGCCACAGGGCCAGCATTTCGGAATGCGGGTGCTCGCCCAGCAAGGGGCGAAACTGCAGGCGCGGCAGGCCCACGCGCTCCAGCGCCGCGGGCACCAGGGCCACGCCCTGGCCCAGCGAGACGAGCGAGATCACCGACAGCCAGTGGCGCACCTCGTGGCGCACCTCGGGGGCGAAGCCGTGGGCCAGGCACATTTCGTAGATGCGCTGGTGGTAGGTGGGCGATACCAGGGTGGAGAACAAAATCAGCCGGTCGCCTTTCAGCGCGCCCAGGTCTATGGCTGCGGCGGCGCACAGCGGGTGCTGCTCGGGCAGGCAGACGACGAAGGGCTCGTCCACGATGAGCTGGCTGGCGATGCCCTCGGGCGGCTGTATGGAGTGCACCAGGGCCAGGTCCAGGCGCATTTGCTGCAGGCCCAGGATCTGCTCGGCGCTGTTGGCCTCCAGCATGTCCACGCGCACCTGGGGGTGGGTCTGCTGCATGGCCTCCAGCGCCTGGGGCAGGCCGCGGTACAGGCTGGAGCCGACAAAGCCCAGGCGCAGGTGGCCGACGGTGCCGCGCGCCACGTCGCGCGTCTCTTGCGCCGCCTGGTGGCTCAGGGCGAGCAGCTGGCGCGCCTTGGCCAGCAGATGCTCGCCGGCAGCTGTCAGGCGCACGCCCTTGCTGTTGCGCTCGAACAGCTGGGCCTGCAGCTCTTCCTCCAGCTGCTTGATGGCGACCGACAGCGGTGGCTGCGAGATGCGCAGCCGCTGCGCCGCGCGGCCGAAGTGCAGTTCCTCGGCCAGGGTCACGAAGTAGTGCAGTACACGCAGTTCCATGGCAACTATATAAATTAAGTATTGACAAAGATTTTAATGATATTGGACTCGAATGATTAAAACTGGTGCAATAGCCCCAAGCCCGATGTCAGCCGAGATTCAAAGGAGACCAGCCATGTCCGCTACCGATCAGACCCAGATGACCGCCCTGGCCCAGGCCAGCTCTGCCGCCCATCCCGTGCCGGATCGAGGCCATGTGAACAACTATCGCGAAGACACCGAGCTGCAGCAGCTGCTGGCGCTGTATCTGCCGGCCGACCTGTATGCCCACCTGCAGCCCTACTTTGACCGCATGGGCGAGCTCGCCGGCGGCGCCGTCGATGACTGGGCGCTGGAGGCCGACCGCAACCCCCCGACGCTGGAGATGCGCAACCGCGCTGGCCAGGAGGTGCAGCGCATCGTCAAGCACCCCGCCTACATCGAGATGGAGAAGGTGGCCTACCAGCAGTTTGGCCTGGCCGCCATTTCGCACCGCGAGGACATGCTGGGCTGGAAGGGCAAGATGCCGGCCATCGTCAAGTACGCGCTGACGTACTTGTTCGTGCAGTCCGAGTTCGGCCTGTGCTGCCCGCTGTCGATGACCGATTCGCTGACGCGCACGCTGCGCAAGTATGGCGACGAAAAGCTGGTCGCCAAATACCTGCCCAAGCTGCTGGCCATGGACTTCGATTCGGCCGTGCAGGGCTCGATGTTCATGACCGAGCAGGCGGCCGGCTCGGACATCTCCAACACCCTGACCATGGCCTATCCGCAGGAGGACGGCAGCTGGCGCCTGTATGGCGAGAAGTGGTTCTGCTCCAACCCCGACGCGGGCTTTGGCATGGTGTTGGCGCGCGTGGAGGGCGGGCCGCCCGGCATGAAGGGCATCTCGCTGTTCCTGCTGCCGCGTCAGCTTGACGATGGCAGCACCAACCACTACACCATCGTGCGCCTGAAGGACAAGATGGGCACGCGCTCCATGGCCAGCGGCGAGATCCGGATGGAAGGCGCCGTGGCCTACCTGGTGGGCGAGCAGGGCCGGGGCTTCGTGCAGATTGCCGACATGGTGAACAACTCGCGCCTCTCGAACGGCATGCGCTCCGCTGGCATGATGCGCCGCGCCGTGGCCGAGGCCGAGTACATCGCCCGCGAGCGCTGGGCCTTTGGCAAGCAACTGCAGGACATGCCGCTGATGAAGGTGCAGCTGGACAAGCTGCGCGTGCCGGCCGAGCAGGCGCGCACCATGGTGTTCCAGACCGCGGCTACGCTGACGCGCTCGGACGCTGGCGACCCTGAAGCCTATGCGCTCTTGCGCATCCTGACGCCCATGATCAAGTTCCGCGCCTGCCGCGACGCACGCAAGGTGACGGGCGACGCCATGGAGGTGCGCGGCGGCTGCGGCTACATCGAGGAATGGGCCGACCCGCGCCTGGTGCGCGACGCCCACCTGGGCTCGATCTGGGAGGGCACCAGCAACATCGTGGCGCTGGACGTCAAGCGCGCCATCAAGCGCGAAGGCTCGCTGCCGGTGCTGCAGGCCTATCTGCTTGGTCTGCTCAAGGACACCCAGGGCATCACCGCCGCCTACCGCCAGGCGCTCACCGATGCGCTGGCCGGCGCCGTGCAGCTGGCCGAACGCGCCGTGGCCGACGATGGCGAATACCTGGTGCGCCAGGCCGCCACCGCGCTGTACAACTGCACCACGGCGATTGCCATGGCCTGGGAGGCGTGCAAGACCGGCTCGCAAGAGCGCCTGCGCCTGTCTCAGCTGGTGATAGCCCACCGCGTGCTGCCGCGCGACCCCTTGAATGCAGGCGGCGTGCCGGCCGAGTGGCTGCAGTAAGCACGCGATAACTCCCTCCCCCCTCTGGGAGAAGGCAGGTTTTAATTCCCTCGCCCCCTTGGGGGAGAGGGTAGGGGTGAGGGGGTGATTGGGCGCAGTGCCCACTTTTACGCCCCTCACCCCAGCCCTCTCCCGCCAGCGGGAGAGGGAGAAACAGCCTCTAGCGCTTATGTATCAAGCGCCACCAGCTATCAAATCAACAACAGGAGACAAACCATGCAAAAACGCAAGCTACTCACCCTCATCGCCGGCGCCGCCATGCTGGCCGCCTTGCCGGTTCAGGCGCAGGGCAGCTTCCCCGACAAGCTGATCACCTTCGTCGTGCCCTTCCCGCCGGGCGGGCCCACGGATGCCATGGCGCGCATCCTGGCCACCGAACTGACCAAGGAGCTGGGCCAGAGCGTGATCGTGGACAACAGGGCGGGCGCGGGCGGCAACATCGGCGCCGATGCCGTGGCGCGCGCCACGCCCGATGGCTACACCATCATGTTTGGCACATCTGGGCCGCTGGCCATCAACCAGAGCCTGTACAAGGGGCAGAAGTACGACGCGCGCACCAGCTTCGAACCCATCGTCTACGTGGGCTACCTGCCCAACATCCTGGTGGTGCGCTCCGGCCTGGGCGTGGCCAATGTGCAGGAGCTGATCGCCAAGGAAAAGGCCAAGCCCGGCACGCTGAACTACGCATCGTCGGGCAACGGCGCCTCGTCGCACCTGGCGGGCGTGCTGTTCAACGAGATGACCGGCACCAAGCTGCTGCATGTGCCCTACAAGGGCACGGGCCCGGCGCTCAACGATCTGCTGGGCGGGCAGGTGGACATGACGTTTACCGACATCCTCACCGCCATGCCCTATATCAAGACCGACAAGGTCAAGGCCCTGGGCGTGGCCACGGCCAAGCGCTCCAGCGCCATGCCGGACATCCCGACGATCGCCGAGCAGGGCGTGAAGGGCTACGACGTGAGCGTGTTCTTTGGCGTGGTGGCCCCCAAGGGCACGCCGGCCGACCGTATCAAGGTCTTGAACCAGGCGTTCTCGCGCGCGCTCGACTCCGACAGGGTCAAGCAGAGCTTTGCCCAGCAGGGGCTGGAGGGCTCGTCCGACCGCAGCCCGGCCTATCTGGCAAAGTTCATCAAGTCCGAGGTGGACAAATGGGCCAAGGTGGTCAAGCAGGCCGGCGTGCAACTGGATTGACCACATTCCCCGTAGGAGCGGCTTTAGCCGCGAATGAACATGTTCGCGGCTAAAGCCGCTCCTACACCCCCTCATGTGTCGAAAGAAAAAGCAATGAATACGCAAACCCAGGCCGGCGCACTCGCCGGCATCAAGGTTCTCGACCTGTCGCGCATCCTGGGTGGCCCGCTGTGCGGCCAGATCCTGGGCGACCATGGTGCCGACGTGCTCAAGGTGGAGCCACCCCAGGGCGACGACACGCGCGCCTGGGGCCCGCCCTTTAAGGACGGCGTGGCTTCCTACTACTTCGGGCTGAACCGCAACAAGCGCATCCAGTTCCTGGATCTGTCGGCCGCAGAGGGCCAGCAGCGCGTGCGCGAGCTGATGGGCGAGGCCGACGTGGTGGTGGAGAACTTCAAGGTCGGCACCATGGAGAAATGGGGCATAGGCTACGAGCAGGTGCGCGAGCAGTTTCCGCGCCTGGTCTGGTGCCGCGTGACCGGCTTTGGCGCCGACGGCCCGCTGGGCGCGCTGCCCGGCTACGACGCGGCGGTGCAGGCCATGGCCGGGCTGATGAGCATCAACGGCGACGCCGACGGCGACCCGCTGCGCGTGGGCCTGCCGGTGGTGGACATGGTCACCGGCATGAACGCCGTCATCGGCGTGCTGCTGGCGCTGCACGAGCGCGGCAGAAGCGGCCAGGGCCAGCTGGTGGATGCGGCGCTGTACGACAGCGGCCTGTCGCTGCTGCACCCGCACGCGCCCAACTGGTTCATGAGCGGCAAGATCCCGCAGCGCACGGGCAACGCCCACCCCAACATCTACCCCTACGACGTGATCCACACTGGCGGCGCACCGATCTTCCTGGCCGTGGGCAACGACCGGCAGTTCCGCCTGCTGTGCGACTATATCGGCCAGCCGGCCATGGCCGACGACGCACGCTTTGCCACGGCCGGCCAGCGCTCGGTGAACCGCGCGGTGCTGAAACCCCTGCTGGAGCAGGCCTTCACCCAGCGCGACGGCCAGGAGCTGGCCGATGCCCTGATGGCCATAGGCGTGCCCGCCGCGCCGGTGCTGAACGTGGAGCAGGCCCTGCATCACCCGCACACCGTGCACCGCGAGATGGTGGTGAAGATGGGCGACTACCAGGGCCTGGGCGCGCCGGTGAAGCTCAGCCGCACGCCGGCCAGCTACCGCTTTGCGCCGCTGGCCGAGGGCAAGGATTTCATGTAACCGACGGTTGCACCCTATTGTCGGGCCCGCATGTGCGGGCCCTTTTTTTTACGCATGTGACACGGGCAAGGGTTTTACCCAGGTGTGTTGGCGTGGGTTGTTCCAAGAATAGAACGGCTTTTTTACAACCAAGACAACCACGCCACACAAGGAGACGCCCACCATGCAAGTAGAGCTCAAGGTCAATGGCAAGCCGGTTTCGGCGGATGTGCCGCCCAACACGCTGCTGGTGCAATTGCTGCGCGAGCATCTGCGCCTGACTGGCACCCATGTGGGCTGCGACACCGCGCAATGCGGCGCCTGCACAGTGATGGCCGATGGCCGGGCCATCAAGTCGTGCAACGTGCTGGCGCTGCAGATGCAGGGCGCGGACATCACCACCGTCGAAGGCCTGGCCCAGGCCGACGGCACGTTGCACCCGGTGCAGGCGGCGTTCAAGGAGTGCCATGGCCTGCAATGCGGCTTCTGTACCCCCGGCATGGTGATGAGCACCGTCGATCTGCTGGCCCACCACCCCCAGGCCAGCGAGGCCGAGATACGCCACCTGCTGGAGGGCAACCTGTGCCGCTGCACCGGCTACCAGAACATCGTCAAGGCGGTGCAGACCGCCCAGAAGGCCATGGCCGCCTGAGGCCCCTGAAAACCACCACCAGGAGACAAGACCATGGGTGCCAATGCATTTGCCAAGCTGCCGCATATCGGCGAATCGCTCAAGCGCAAGGAGGACGTGCGCTTTCTGACCGGCGTGGGCAACTACACCGACGATGTTGACCAGGCGAACCAGAAGTACGCGTACTTCGTGCGCTCGCCGCACGCACATGCGCGCGTCAAGGGCGTGGACACGGCCGAGGCCGCCAAGATGCCCGGCGTGGCCGCCATCTACAGCGGCAAGGACATTGAAGGAAAAATGGGCGGCCTGCCCTGCGGCTGGTTGATCAGCAACCCCGACGGCAGCCCCATGAAGGAGCCCATGCACCCCATCCTGGCCATAGGCAAGGTGCGCTACGTGGGTGACCATGTGGCCATGGTGGTGGCCGACACGCTGGAGCAGGCCAGGAACGCCGCCGAGGCCGTGCAGGTGGACTATGAGGAGCTGGCCCCGGTCATCGACATGAAAAAGGCCAAGGACGGCCCGGCGCTGCACGACGAGGCTCCCGACAACCATTGCTACAAATGGACGCTGGGCGACAAGGCGGCGGTGGACGCCGCCTTTGCCGGCGCCGCGCATGTCAGCAAACTGGATCTGGTGAACAACCGCCTGATCCCCAACGCCATAGAGCCGCGCGCCGCCAACGCCAGCTACAACCGCGCCACCGACGAATATGTGCTCTACGTGGCCAACCAGAACCCGCATGTGGAGCGCCTGCTGCTGACCGCCTTCGTGCTGCAGCTGCCCGAGCACAAGGTGCGCGTCATCGCGCCCGACGTGGGCGGCGGTTTCGGCTCGAAGATCTTTCTGTATGCCGAGGACGTGGCCGTCACCTGGGCCGCCAAGCAGCTCAACTGCGCCGTGAAGTGGACGGCCGAGCGCGGCGAGTCGTTCGTGTCCGACGCCCATGGCCGCGACCACATCACCCATGCCGAGATGGCCATGGACAGTCAAGGCAAGTTCCTCGCCATGCGCGTGCACACCGACGCCAACCTGGGCGCCTACCTGTCAACGTTTGCCTCCAGCGTGCCCACCATCCTGTATGGCACGCTGCTGGCCGGCCAGTACACCGCGCCGCAGATCTATGTGGAGGTGGATGGCTGGTTCACCAGCACCGCGCCGGTCGATGCCTACCGCGGCGCCGGCCGGCCCGAGGCCACCTATGTGGTCGAGCGCCTGGTCACGCGCTGCGCCTGGGATCTGGGCCTGTCCCAGGACGAAATCCGCAAGCGCAACTTCATCACCAGCTTCCCCTATCAGACGCCGGTGGCGCTGCAGTACGACATTGGCGACTACCACGCCTGCATGAACCAGGCGCAGCAGCTGGCCGACGTGGCGGGCTTCGACGCGCGCCGCAAGGCCAGCGAGGCCAGGGGCCTCAAGCGCGGCATGGGCTACAGCAGCTATATCGAGGCCTGCGGCCTGGCGCCGAGCAACATCGCCGGCGCCCTGGGGGCCAGGGCCGGGCTGTTCGAGGCCGGCGAGGTGCGCGTGCACCCCACGGGCAGCGTGACGGTGTTCACCGGCTCGCATAGCCATGGCCAGGGGCATGAGACCACGTTTGCCCAGCTGGTGGCGGCGCGCCTGGGGCTGTCGCCGGACCAGGTGGACATCGTGCACGGCGACACCGGCCGCGTGCCCTTTGGCATGGGCACCTACGGCAGCCGGTCCCTGAGCGTGGGCGGCACGGCCATCATGAAGGCGCTGGACAAGATCGAGGCCAAGGCCAAGAAAATCGCCGCCCATTTGATGGAGGCGAGCGACGCCGACATCGAGTTTGCCGGCGGCGAGTTCACGGTGAAGGGCACGGACAAAAAAATCCCGTTTGCCCAGGTGGCGCTGACGGCCTATGTGCCGCACAACTACCCGCTGGACAAGCTGGAGCCCGGCCTGAACGAGACCGCCTTCTACGACCCGGTGAACTTCACCTTTCCCGCAGGCACCTATATCTGCGAGGTGGAGGTAGACCCGCAGACCGGCGTGGTGCGCGTGGACCGCTTCACCGCCGTGGACGACTTCGGCGTCATCATCAACCCCATGATCGTCGAGGGCCAGGTGCATGGCGGCCTGGTGCAGGGCATAGGCCAGGCACTCTTGGAGCATGGCGTGTATGACCCGGACAGCGGCCAGCTGCTCACCGGCAGCTACATGGACTACGCCATGCCGCGCGCCGCCAACTTCCCTGAGTTCAAACTCGGTCATGTGTGCACGCCCTGCACGCACAACCCCATCGGCAGCAAGGGCTGCGGCGAGGCGGGGGCCATAGGCTCGCCGCCGGCCGTCATCAACGCCGTGCTGGATGCGCTCAAACCCCTGGGCGTGACCGACATCGACATGCCCGCCACGCCGCACCGCGTCTGGCAGGCCATCCAGAACGCCCAGGCTTGAAAGGACAAGCACCATGTACGCATTCACCTACGAACGCCCCGCCTCCCAGGCCGACGCCTTGAAGCTGGCCCAGGCCGGCGGCAAGCTGCTGGCCGGCGGCCAGACCCTGCTGGCATCCATGAAGCTGCGCCTGGCCGCGCCCGAGCAGCTGGTGGACCTGGGCGCCATCCCCGAGCTCAAGGGCATACGCCGCGAGGGCAACAGCATCGTCATCGGCGCCATGACCTGCCACGCCGACGTGGCTGAAAGCGCCGAGCTGCGCGCCGCCATCCCCGCGCTGGCAGCATTGGCCGGCGGCATTGGCGACAAGCAGGTGCGCGCGCGCGGAACGCTTGGCGGTTCGGTGGCCAACAACGACCCGGCCGCCGACTACCCCGCCGCGCTGCTGGCGCTGGGCGCCACGGTGCACACCACGGCGCGCGCCATCGCGGCCGATGACTTCTTCCAGGGGCTGTTTGCCACGGCGCTGGAAGAGGGCGAGCTGATCACCGCGGTGAGCTTTCCCATCCCGAAGAAGGCGGCCTACGTCAAGTTCGTGCAGCCGGCCTCGCTGTTCGCGCTGATTGGCGTGTTTGTCGCGCAGACCGATGGTGGCGCCCGGGTCGCCGTGACCGGCGGCGGCAACGGCGTGTTCCGCCATGCGGGCCTGGAGGCCGCGCTGTCGGCCAGCTTCACGCCCGATGCCGTCGCCGGCGTGGCCACGGACGAGGGTGAGATGTCCAGCGACCTGCATGGCAGCGCGGCTTACCGCGCCCACCTGGTGGGCGTGATGGCGCAGCGCGCCGTGGCCCAGGCGCTGGCTTGAGCCGCGCCACTCCCTCCCCCACCGGGCGAGGGTAGGGGTGGGGGGCAGCAAGGCCTGCGTCTTCATGCCGGCAAGATGCCGGCGCTCCCGGCCCCCATCCCCGCCTTCCCCCAGAGGGGGCGGAATTCGGGACATGCCATGGTTCAGATATTTTTGGCATCTATCCCATACTCAGCAAGCGCAAACAGCTATTGTTTTTGAATACTCCGCTCATGCCACAACCACCCTGCGCCTGCACCAGCATCGACGAACTGGCCGCCGCCCTGCAGTCCGTCGGCTACTTTGCCGACCGGCGCCTGGCCACGGCGGTGTTCCTGGCGCTGAAGCTGCAGCGCCCGCTGCTGCTCGAGGGCGAGCCCGGCGTGGGCAAGACCGAGCTGGCCAAGGCGCTGGCCCAGGTGCTCTCGCGCCAGCTGCTGCGCCTGCAATGCTTTGACGGTCTGGAGCAGCGGGAGGCCCTGTATGAATGGAACTACGCCGCCCAGCTGCTGCACCTGCGTGCGGCCGAGGGTACGGCGTCGGCCAACGCACTGGAGCAGGAGGTCTACCAGCCGCGCTACCTGGTGCGCCGCCCGCTCCTGCAGGCGCTCGAAGCCCCGGCGCCGGGCGCACTGCTCCTGATCGACGAGGTGGATCGTGCCGACGAGCCCTTCGAGGCCTTTCTGCTCGAATACCTGGGCGAGTACCAGGTCAGCATTCCCGAGCTGGGCACCATCAGCGCCGCCGTGCCGCCGGTGACCATCCTGACCAGCAACCGCACGCGTGAGCTGAACGACGCCGTCAAGCGCCGCTGCCTGTACCACTGGCTGGACTACCCCGAGCGCGAGCGCGAGCTGGCCATCGTGCGCGCCCTGGTGCCCCAGGCGCCGCGCCAGCTGGCCGACCAGGTGGCGGCCTTTGTGCAGCAGCTGCGCGCCAGCCCCCATGGGGATCGGTTCCAGCGCGCGCCCGGCATTGCCGAGACGGTGGAATGGGCACGCGCGCTGGTGGCGCTGGACACCGTCACGCTGGACCCCGAGGTGGTGGTGGACACCGCCGGCATCCTGTTCAAGCAGCGTGACGACCTGGCCGCGCTGGATCTGGCGCTGGCGCAACAGGCCCTGGCCGCCAGCCAGCCGGGCGCCTGAAGGCCATGGCCGACCCGTTCGCCGCCCAGCAAGCCACGCAGCAGCGCGTGCCGCAACTGGGCGACGCGCGCAGCGGCAAGCTGGCCGGCAACCTGACCGCCTTTGGCCGGGCCCTGCGCCGCACCGGCGTGCCGGTGGACGCGGCGCGCATGGCCCTGGCGCAGCAGGCGGTGCAGCTGGTGGGCGTGGCGCGCAAGGGCGACATGGCCGCCGCGCTGGAGGCGGTGCTGGTTGGCCGCGCGCAGGATCGCGCGGTGTTCCGCGAGCTGTTCGAGGTTTTCTTTCGCGACCCGGATCTGGCCAGCAAGCTGCTGGCACAGATGCTGCCGCGGGCCGAGGGCCGGGCCGAGCCGCCGCGCCAGCGCCCGCGCGTGCGCGAGGCCCTGCAGCGCCCCAAGCCGCCAGCCGGCAGCGTGGAGCAGCCCGAGCAACAGGTGGATCTGGACGCCGCCATGAGCGCCAGCCGCCTGGCGCGGCTGAAGAACGCCGACTTCAACCAGCTGAGCGCCAGCGAATTCCAGCTGGTCGAGCGCCTGGTGCGGGACATTGCGCTGCCGCTGCCCAGCGTGGCCGCGCGGCGCATGCGCGCGGGCGGGCGCGGCGCGCGCATCCACTGGGCGCGCACGCTGCGCCAGGCCGCGCGCCATGGTGGCGACCTGGTGGCGCTGCAGCGCCAACAGCGGCGCCAGCAGGCCCTGCCGCTGTTGGTGCTGGTGGATGTGTCCGGCTCCATGGAACGCTACGCGCGCCTGCTGCTGGCCTTCATCCATGGCGCCACGGCGCGCGTGCGCGTGGACGGCCAGGCCCAGCGCCTGCGCCGTGAGGTGTTTGCCTTTGGTACCGGCCTGACCGACCTGGGCCCGGCCTTTCGCGAGAGCGACACCGACGCCATGCTGCAGCGCGCCGGCCAGGCGATACACGACTTTGCCGGGGGTACGCGCCTGGGTGACAGCCTGGCCAGACTGCGCCAGCAGCATGCGCGGCGCCTGGTCGGGCGGCGCACGCTGGTGCTCATCGTCAGCGACGGGCTCGACACCGGCGAGCCCGAGGACCTGGCGCGCGAGCTCGACTGGCTCAAGCACCGCTGCCGGCGCCTGCTGTGGCTCAACCCCCTGCTGCGCTTTGACGGCTATGAGCCGAGCGCGCGCGGCGCTGCCGTGCTGCACCGCGCGGCCGACGCCATGCTGGCCGTGCACAACGTGACCCGGCTGCAGCAACTGGCCGGCGCCATCGCCAGCCTGATGAAACAATAAACCCAAGGAGACAGACCATGGAAATGCAAGGCGCACGCCAGCTGGCGATCACCCAGCAACAGGCCTGGGAGGCCTTGAACGACCCCGAGGTGCTGAAACTCTGCATCCCCGGCTGCGACAGCATCGAGGCCACGGGCGACAACGCCTACGCCCTGGTCAACGCCATCAAGGTCGGCCCGGTGGCGGCCAAGTTCAAGGGCGCGATTGCGCTGGCCGACGTGAACGCACCGCACAGCTACACGCTGAACTTCGAGGGCAACGGCGGCGTCGCCGGCTTTGGCAAGGGCAGCGCCCAGGTGTCGCTGGCGCCACAGGAAGAGGGCTGTGAGCTGGCCTACAGCGTCAACGCCACCGTGGGCGGCAAGATCGCCCAGGTCGGCCAGCGCCTGATCGACGGCGTGGCCAAGTCCATGGCCGAGAGCTTTTTCAAGCGCTTTGATGAGGAAATGCAGCGCCGCCATGGCCCGCCGCCCGAGGAGACTGAGGAAAAGCCCGGCGCACTGAAAAAAATGTGGTCCAGGCTCAAGGGCGGTGACAAGGGCACCGCGTCCCCGGCAGAGGAGACATAGCCATGGAAAACCTCGACGTCACCGTGCTGCGCGCGCTGCGCGACTGGCGCTTGGCGGGCAAGCCGGCGCTGCTGGTCACGGTGGTGCGCACCTGGGGCTCGTCGCCGCGGCCGGTGGGCTCCATCATGGCGCTGTGCGCGGACGGTTCGGTCATGGGTTCGGTCTCGGGCGGCTGTATTGAAGATGATTTGATAGCACGCTACGCCCATGCGGCGGGCGCTGACGCGCTGCCGCGCACTGGCCCGCCGCAGTTCGCCAAATACGGCGTGACGGCCGACGAGGCCTTTCGCTTCGGCCTGCCCTGCGGCGGCACGCTGGAGCTGCTGCTGGAGTTCGACCCCGACGGCGCCAGCATCGCCGCCCTGGTGCAGGCGCTGGATGCGGGCCGGTTGATGCACCGGCGTGTGCGCCTGGGCGATGGCGCCGTGACGCTGGAGGGCACGGACGCACCGGCCGATCTGGCGCTGGATGGCCTGCAGCTGACCAACACCTTTGGCCCGGAATACCGCATGCTCATCATCGGCGCCGGGCAGATGAGCGAATACCTGGCCACCATGGCGCAGTTCTGCGGCTTTGCCGTCAGCGTCTGCGACCCACGCGAGGAATACCGCGGCGCCTGGAGCGTGCCCGGCGTGCGCCTGCTGACCAGCATGCCCGACGACACCGTGGCCGCCTTTGCCCCGGATGCACGCTCCTGCGTGGTGGCCCTGACGCATGACCCCAAGCTGGACGACCTGGCGCTCTTGCAGGCACTCGACACCCCGGCCTTCTACATAGGCGCCATTGGCAGCCGGCGCAACAACGCGGCGCGGCGCCAGCGCATGATCGAGCACCTGGGCCAGACCGAGGAAAGCCTGGCGCGCCTGCGCGGCCCGATCGGCATCTACATCGGCAGCAAGACCCCGCCCGAGATCGCGGTCAGCGTCATGGCCGAGGTGCTGGCCGTGAAGAACGGCGTGCCCCTGCCGCGCGACATGGATGTGGCCCATGTCAAGGACAGCCAGGGCCAGGCGGCCGCCGGCTCGGCCTGCAAGGTGGGCTGATGAGCCCGATGGATGCCGTGGCCGCCGTGGTCATGGCCGCTGGCGCGGGCCGGCGCATGGGCTATTTCCCCAAGTCCCTGCTGGAGCGCGACGGCGAGCCGCTGCTGCTGCGCCAGATCCGCCTGCTGGGCGAGGCGGGGGCCAGTACGGTGGTAGTGGTGCTGGGCCACCATGCGGCGCCGCTGCAGGCGGTGCTGGCGCAGGCCGCGCCCAGGCCCGGAATGGCCCTGCGCTGGGTGCTCAACCCCGCGCCCGACGAGGGCCCGGGCGGGTCGTTGCGCTGCGGCCTGGCGGCGCTGCCGCCCGACGCTGAAAGCTTGCTGGTGCTGCTGGGCGACCAGCCCCTGTTGGAGCCGCAGGATCTGCAGGCCATGCTGGCCGCCTGGCGCGCGCGGCCGGCCGGTGTGGAGCTGGTGCTGCCCCAGCATGCCGGCCAGCCCGGCCACCCCATCGTCTTTGGCCCGCTGCTGCGCCAGGTGGTGATGCAGGCCCAGGGCGGGCAGGGGGTGCGTGAATGGCGGCGCGCACATCCGGCCCAGGTGCAGGCGCTGGCGCTGGAGCACGCGCGCTGCACCACCGATGTCGATACACCCGAGGATCTGCGCCGACTGGGTGAACGCTGGGGGGTGTGGATCAGGCCGCCTCGGCCAGCAGATCCTGCAGCGCCTTGACCTGCTGGCGCAGGCGTTCGTTCTCGGCCTCCAGCTCGGTCACGCGCTGCCGCAGCTGCGCGGCGTCGGGCGGCGCCGCTGCCGCTTCGCCCTCGGCGGCCATGTCCTGGGTGCCGGCCTTGGGTTTTTTCTTCGCCTCGCGCACCCGCTTGGCGGCCTGCTTGAGATCCTGCGCACCGCCCGCGGCGGCGGCCTGCTGCTCCTCAACCGATAGCGTGGCGAGGACCGCGGCGGCGTTTAGCGACAACTCGCCAGACTTGACGGCGGCCACCACCTCGGGCGCGGCGTTCTGGTGGATGGCCTCGATGGCCTTCACCTGGGCCGCCGTCAGGCGCGCGGCGCGGGCCAGGGCCTCGCGCGTGTCCAGCGCGTCCTCGGGTACCTTGGCAACTGTTGCCAGGGCCTTGGCCACCACGGGGTCGGTGTCGCCCTCCCAGGGGGCCTGGCCGCCGGGCGACTGCGCGGCCTCGGCCTTGGCGGCCACCACGGCGGCGGCGGCCTGGGCGCGGCGCTCGGCAATGATCTCGCGCTTCTTCAGCGCCAGCACGCCGCGCTGGAACTCGGAGACGCTGCGCCGGCCCAGGTGCTGGTCGATCATCCACAGGTGCACGTCCTCCATGCTCTGAAAGCGGGTGTTTTGCACCGTCTGGAAGGGCAGGCCATGCTGCTGGCAGATGCCGTAGCGGTTGTGGCCGTCCACCAGCACGTCGCCCCACAGCACCAGCGCGTCCCGGCAGCCCTCGGCCAGGATGCTGCGCTCCAGCGCGTCATGCTCGTCGGGCGTGAGCGGGTCGATATAGGCCTTGAGTTCGGGCAGGACGACGATGGTTTCGGGATTCATGGGGTGTCGAACAAGCGAAAAAATGGATAAAGGCCCCGGCGGGGACCTTTGAGGCAAAACGGTTGATGGGTGGTAGGCATCAGATCAGACCGCGAGCCCTCACCCCCACCCTCTCCCAGAGGGAGAGGGGGTAAAACCGGCGCAACCGGCCGCCCTCGCCCCTTTGGGGAGAGGGAGGGGTGAGGGGGTTTCAGGAGGGCTGCAGCAGCCGCGCGATCAAGGCCCCCTCCACCGGGCCTGCCAGCGGAATGCGCACGCGCACGGGGCTGCCCTGGGCAACCTGTACTGGCTCGCCATCCAGGTTGAACATTTTTTCCAGCAGCACCTGGCGATTGCCCTGGGGGTGGATGATCTCCAGCCGGTCGCCCACGGCAAAGCGGTTCTTGGTTTCCACCTCGGCCAGGCCGTCGGCGTAGCCGCGCACCTCGCCGACAAAGTGGCTGCGTTGCAGCACGCTGTGGCCGGTTTCGTAGTTCTGGTAGTCGTTGGCCGGGCGGCGCTCCAAGAGACCCCCGGTGTAGCCGCGATTGGCCAGGCCTTCAAGCTCGGTGATCAGCTCGGGGTTGAAGGGTCGGCCGGCCACGGCGTCGTCGATGGCGCGGCGGTAGACCTGGGCGGTGCGTGCCACGTAGTACAGGCTCTTGGTGCGGCCCTCGATCTTCAGCGAATCGACGCCGATCTCGACCAGGCGCTGCACATGCTCGACGGCGCGCAGGTCGCGGCTGTTCATGATGTAGGTGCCGTGCTCGTCCTCCATGATGGGCATCAGCTCGCCGGGGCGGTTGGCTTCTTCCAGCAGGTAGACCTGGTCGGCCTTGGGGTGGCGCTGGATAGCCGTGCCGGTGAACTGCGCGTCGGCGTCCTCGCGCGACTTGGTGAAACTGAAACCCTTGTCCATGGTGCTGGCCAGGGCCTCGCCGGTGTTCGGATCCACCTGGGCGTCGTGCGTCTTGTACTCCCAGCGGCAGGCGTTGGTGCAGGTGCCCTGGTTGGGATCGCGGTGGTTGAAGTAGCCCGACAGCAGGCAGCGGCCGGAGTAGGCGATGCACAGCGCGCCGTGCACGAACACCTCGATCTCCATGTCCGGGCATTCCTGGCGGATCTTCTCGATCTCGTCGAGTGCCAGTTCGCGCGAGAGGATGATGCGCGCCACGCCCATCTTCTGCCAGAACTTGACCGTGGCCCAGTTGGTGGTGTTGGCCTGCACCGAGAGATGGATCTCGGTCTCGGGCCACTTCTCCTTGACCATCATGATGAGGCCGGGGTCGGCCATGATGAAGGCGTCGGGCTGGCAGGCGATGACGGGTTCGATGTCGCGCAGATAGGTGCGCACCTTGTCGTTGTGCGCGATCAGGTTGCTGGTGACGAAGAACTTCTTGCCGCGCGCGTGCGCTTCCTGGATGCCCTGGGCGATCTGCTCCAGGCGGAATTCATTGTTGCGCGCGCGCAGGGAATAGCGCGGCTGGCCGGCATAGACGGCGTCGGCGCCGAAGTCGTAGGCCGCGCGCATCTTGTCCAGCGAGCCGGCGGGCAGCAGCAGTTCGGGGGCTTTGAGGGTCATGGGGGGCGATTTTCGTTCATGCGCCATGCTGGGGCAGGGCGCGCGGGTAATCGCTGGCGCACGCATCGTCCCTGGTGGATTAATGGCAAAAATGGCCATAAACCCAGGTGGGACAAGCGCGAACAGCTCTCTTTTTTGCTGATCAATCCTTGGGCCGAAAGCTGATCACCAGCGACGATGGCACGCGGCCATCGATGTCGCGCGGCAGGGTCTCGGTGCGCTGCAGGGCGCGGAGCACGGCCTCGTCCCAGGCCTTGTTGCCGCTCGATTGGGTGATGCGTGCTTTGACTATGGTGCCGTCGGGCGCGGCGAGTACCTCGACCTCGGCGCGCGGGTTGCCGTCCACCTGATCCGGGAAGACGATGTTGGGTTTGACCTTGGCCGCCACCTTGCCGCCGTAGCCGCCCGAGGGGCCGGCGCTGCGCAATGCGGTGCCGGTGGCCGTCTCGCCACCGGTGGCACCGGCCAGGCCCTGCATGCGGCGGATGTTCGCCTGGTGGCGCGCATCGGCCTCCCTGGCCTCGCGCGCTTCCTCGGCCTTGCGGCGCTTGTCCTCCGCCAGTTTCTTCTGCTTTTCCTGCTCGGCCTTTTGCTGCTCCAGCTTCTTTTGCTCGGCCAGCTGTTTTTCGCGCTGCTCCTTTTCGCGCTCGGCCTTTTCCCGCTCGGCCTTCTTCTGGGCCAGCTGGCGTTCCTTTTTCTCCTGTTCCAGGCGCTCGCGGCGTTCCTTGTCCTTCTTTTCCTGCTCCAGCTCCTGCTCGCGCTTTTTCTTCAGCTCTTCCTCGCGCTTCTTCTGCTTTTGCAGGGCGATGTCGGCGTCGCGTGTGTCGGGCTCGGCCTGGCGTGGGGCAGGCGGAGGTGGCGGCGGTGGTGCGGGCGCGGGCTGTGGCTCGGGCGTGGGTTCGGGGGCCGGCGGCGGGGGGGGCGTTTCGGCGCGCGGCGCGGCCTGTTGCGGCACGGCGGCCCAGAGCTCGGCCTCCACGGCGGGCTGGTCGCTGCTGCTCTTCCAGTTCACGCCCCAGGTCAGCGCGACCACCAGCACGGCATGGGCCAGCACCGCCAGGGTGATGGCGCGCATGCGGCCCGGCGGGCGCGGCGGGGCGAACTGGTCGCGGTCATGAATGGCTGCCTGCATGCGCGTGGACGATCCTTGGCGTTCAGCCGCCGCTCTTGACGGCCAGCGCGACGCGCGCCACGCCGGCGCGCTGCAGCTCGGACATGGCCTTCATCACCGAGTCGTAGGAGGCCGTCTTGTCGGCGCTGATCAGCACCGGCGTGTCCTCGGGCTGATCCTTGAGCCAGGTCTTGGCGGTGTGGCCCAGCTGCGCCAGCGGCACCGTGCGTTCGTTGCCGTCGGCCTTGAAGCGCACGCCGCCGTCCTTGTCCACGATGACATCGGCGCGCGTCTTGGGCAGCTTGGCACCCTTGCCGACCGAGGGCAGGTTGACCGAACTCGGTGTGAGCATGGGCGCGGTCACCATGAAGATGATGAGCAGCACCAGCATCACGTCGATGAAGGGCACCATGTTGATCTCGTTCATGGAGCGGCGGCGGCTGCCGCTGCGGGACGCCATTGCGGGCATGACGGGCCTCCCTTCAATGTCCCGAGGGGCTACCGGGCTGGGCGCCCAGGTTGCGCTGCAGAATGTTGGAGAACTCCTCGATGAAGGTCTCCTGGTGCGTGGCCACGCGGTCGATGTCGCGGGCGAAACGGTTGTAGGCGATCACGGCCGGAATGGCGGCGAACAGGCCGATGGCGGTGGCGACCAGGGCCTCGGCGATGCCGGGCGCGACGGTGGCCAGCGTGACCTGCTCCATGCCGGCAAAACCGGTGAAGGCGTGCATGATGCCCCACACCGTGCCAAACAGGCCCACATAGGGCGAGACTGAGGCCACCGAGCCGAGGAAGGACAGGCTGGACTCGATCACGTCCATCTCGCGCTGAAAGCTTGCGCGCATGGCGCGGCGTGCGCCGTCGAGCAGCGTGCCGGCGTCACTGATGCGGCGCTCGCGCAGCTTTTGATATTCGCGCATGCCGCTGGCGAAGATGCGCTCCATGGGACCGGCGCTCTTGGCGTTGTGCGCGGCAGCGGCGAACAGCTCGTTCAGGCTGGTGCCAGACCAAAAGTCGCGTTCGAAGTCCTCGTTCAGAGCCTTCACGCGCTTCAGCGCGAACAGCTTGCGGAAGATGGCGGCCCAGCTGGCCACGGAGACGGCGAGCAGCAGCAGCATCACCAGTTGCACCACCCAGCTGGCGCCCAGCACCAGGCTGAGCATGGACATGTCTTGGGAATTCATGATCGGGAAATTGCTTGCAAAACAGAATCAGGGATGCGCGCCGCGCGCATGCTGGTGCCATCGACCCAGCCTATGCGTATGCTGGCTTCGCACAGCAACTGGGGCTGGGCTGGCGTGGCTTGTGTTGTCAGGAAGGCCTGTTGTTCGATTGTCATGGATGCACGGCCACTGTCCTGGAGCCTGGCCGTAACAATCAGTTCATCGTCCAGCCGGGCCGGGCGCAGGTAGCGCAGGCGCGCGTCGGTTACGACAAACATGCCGCCGGTTTGTTCCCGCAACTGCTGCTGGCCCAAATCCAGCGCGCGCAGCCACTCGGTGCGCGCGCGCTCGAAGAACTTGAGGTAGTTGGCGTAGAACACGATGCCGCCGGCATCGGTGTCCTCCCAGTAGATGCGTACCGGCCACTCGAAAGCCATGCTGCGTCAGCCGATCAAACGCTGCAAACGGCTGACCGCCTCCTGCAGCTGGGCCATGGAGTTTGCGGTGGAAAAACGCACATGGCGCGCCGTGTCGGCCGTGCCGAAGTCGCGCCCCGGCGTGATGGCCAGATGGGCGCGGCGCATGAGCTCAAACGCGAAGTCCCAGCTGCCATCGACACCCAGCCTGTGCGCCACCTGCGTGCAGTCGGCCCAGGCATAGAAGGCGCCGTCGGGCATGACGGGCACGCTCAATCCGAGCTTGTTGAGTTCGGGAATGAAGTAGTCGCGCCGCGCCTTGAACTCGGCGCGCCGGCGCTCGTACTCGGCGATGCTCTCTGCCTCGAAGCAGGCCAGGGCGGCGTGTTGCGAGATGGTGGAGGCGCAGATGAACAGGTTTTGCGCCAGGCGCTCGACCACCGGCACCATGGCATCCGGCACCACCATCCAGCCCAGGCGCCAGCCGGTCATGTTGAAGTACTTGCTGAAGCTGTTGATGCTGATGATGTCGTCGCCCAGCGCCAGTGCGCTGTGGCTGTACTGCTCTTCATACGACAGGCCCAGGTAGATCTCGTCGATGATGGTCAGGCCGCCCTTGGCGCGCACCACCTGGTGTATGGCGCGCAGCTCATCGGGGGCGATCGAAGTGCCCGTGGGGTTGGAAGGCGAGGCCAGCAAAACGCCGCGCGTTTTTTCTCCCCACGCCGCTTCGACCTTGGCGGCGCTGAGCTGAAAGCGTTCCTCGGCGGTGGTCGGGATCAGCACCGCCTTGCCCTCGGCCGCGCTCACGAAGTGGCGGTTGCAGGGGTAGCTGGGGTCGGGCATCAGGACCTCGTCGCCGGCGTCGATCAGCGCCAGGCAGGCCAGCTGCAGCGCGGCCGAGGCCCCGGCCGTGACCACGATGCGCCGCGCCGGCACATCGACGCCAAAGCGCGTGGCGTACCAGTCGCTGATGCGCTCGCGCAGCGGCTCCAGGCCCAGGGCGTTGGTGTACTGCGTCAGGCCGTCGCGTATGGCGCGCTCGGCCGCCTGTTGCACGAGCGGCGGGGCGGTGAAATCCGGCTCGCCGATGTTCAGGAAGATCATCGGCTCGCGCGTGCCGGCCACTTCGCGCGCCATTGCCTGCGCGGCCTTGGCCACTTCCATCACGTAAAAGGGTTCTATGCGCTCGGCGCGGGTGGAGAACTTCATGACACTGTGCCTGCCGCCGCCCAGGGCGCACGGGCTTGAGAGAAACAAAAGGGGCTCAGCTGGCCTTGCCGGCGGCCTTGTCGGCCTCGACCTCGGCGGCGCGCAGCTGCGGCGCCAGGCCGTTCAAGACGCCGTTGACGTACTTGTGGCCATCGGTGCCGCCGAATTCCTTGGCCAGCTCGATGCACTCGTTGATGACCACGCGCCAGGGCACGTCGGGGCAGTGCTGGAACTCGTACACGCCTATCCACATCACGGCATGCTCTATGGGCGAGATCTCGGCCAGCTTGCGGTCGAGCTGCGGCGTGATCAGCTCGTCCATGAACTGGGCGGTGGTGATGCAGCCGTGCAGGAGCGCGTCGTAATGCGCGGCATCGGCCTTGTGAAAGCCTGACAGGTCGCGCGTGAACAGGTCGATGGAGCTGGCGTCGTTGCCGCCCACCAGGTGCTGGTACAGCGCCTGCAGGGCAAATTCACGGGCACGCGAGCGGGCCGACTTGGAGCCCGCCTTGCGCGCGCCGGTGCTGGTGGTGCCGGTGCGCGACTGGCGCGGGGGGCGCTTGGACGCGGGGGCCTCGCTCACTGCAGCTCCTCCAGCAGCCTGGCCATCTCCACGGCCACGCGGGCGGCGTCCACGCCCTTGTCGGTTTGGCGCGCGATGGCCTGCTCCAGGTTCTCGGTGGTCAGGATGGCGTTGGCGATCGGGATCTGGTAGTCAAGCCCCACGCGCGTCACGCCCGCGCCGGACTCGTTGGCCACCAGTTCGAAGTGGTAGGTCTCGCCGCGGATGATGCAGCCCAGGGCGATCAGCGCGTCGTACTCATCGCGCTCGGCCATGGCCTGCAGCGCCAGCGGCACCTCCAGTGCGCCGGGCACCAGCACATGGTGGATATGCGCCTCCTGCACGCCCAGCTTGATCAGCTCGGCGCGGCAGGCCGCGGCCAGGGTGTTGGTGATGCCTTCGTTGAAGCGGGCCTGAACCAGGCCGATGTGCAGTTCGCTGCCGTTGAGCTGCGCCGCCGTGCCTTTGTCTGCGTCAAACATGTCTTATTCCTTGGGGATGTAGCCGGTGATTTCCAAACCGTAGCCTGTCATGCTGGGCATGCGCCGGGGCTGGCCCATGAGCTGCATGCGCGCCACGCCGACCTCGCGCAGGATCTGCGCGCCCACGCCGTAGGTGCGCAAGTCCATGCGGCCGCGCTCGGGCGCCTGGGCGGCGCGCGCCTTGCCCTCGAACTGCTCGAGCAGTTGCTCGCCGGTTTCGCCGCAATTGAGCAGCACGGCCACGCCGCGGCCCTGGGCGGCGATGTGGCGCAGGCTGGCGTCTAGGCTCCAGGAATGCATGGCGCGGCTGGGCTCCAGCGTGTCCAGCACCGACAGCGGCTCGTGCACGCGCACCGGCACGCTGTCGGCCGCATCCCACTGTCCCATGACCAGCGCCAGGTGCACCGCCTGGCTGGGTTCGTCGCGGAAGGCATGGGCGGTGAACTCACCAAACGCCGTCTGCATGGGGCGCGAGCCCACCTTGTGCACCAGCGACTCGGTGCGGCTGCGGTATTCGATCAGGTCGGCGATGGTGCCAATCTTCAGGCCATGCTCGGCGGCAAACAGCTGCAGGTCGGGCAGGCGGGCCATGGTCCCGTCGTCCTTCATCACCTCGCAGATCACGGAAGACGGGCTGCAGCCGGCCATGGCGGCCAGGTCGCAGCCGGCTTCGGTGTGGCCGGCGCGCATCAGCACGCCGCCATCGACCGCCTGCAGCGGGAAGATATGGCCGGGCTGCACCAGGTCGGCAGCCTGGGCATTGGGTGCCACGGCGGCCTGCACGGTGCGCGCGCGGTCGGCGGCGCTGATGCCGGTGGTCACGCCCTCGGCGGCTTCGATGGAGACGGTGAAGGCGGTGCCCATCTTGGTGCCGTTGCGCGCCACCATGGGCGGCAGTTGCAGGCGCTCGCAGCGCTCGCGCGAGAGGGTCAGGCAGATCAGGCCGCGGCCGAAGCGGGCCATGAAGTTGATGGCCTCGGGCGTGACATGGTCGGCGGCGATGACCAGATCGCCTTCGTTCTCGCGGTCTTCCTCATCGACGAGGATGACGATGCGCCCGGCGCGCATCTCGGCCACGATGTCTTGCACGGGCGAGATGGGGGCGGGCGTGAGGGGGGTGTTCATGCGGGGCCTTTGCGTAGTCCGTGCGCCCAGGGGCAGCGCGCGTTCCCCGGCGGGTGGGCCCCAAAGAACGGCGATGCGGCCGCGGGCCGCACGGGTGAGGGATGCGGTGATCCCGAAAGACGGCGATTTTAGTCCACGGCGTCAGATGGCGGAGGCTTCGAGCCGGATGTCGCTCATCGGATAGGCCACGCAGGGCAGCACGCAGCCCTCGGCCTTTTCCTCGGGCGACAGGCCGGGCCAGTCGATGGCGTAGCGCACCTCGCCGTCGGCCAGCATGCCGATGCAGGTGCGGCAGCTGCCGTTGCGGCAGGAGCTGGGCCAGTCGATGCCGCCTTGCTCCAGCGACAGCAGCAGGGGCTGCTGGGGCCAGGCATCGCACTGGGTGCCGTCATCGCCCACGCGGGCAATGAAAAAGGGTGGGGTCGTGTTTTCCATAGAAAATGCCTTCAACGCTTGTCGGGAAAGCGCAAATAGCTATCAAAATAATAGTAAAAAGAATCTAAGGGAGCTGCCTGAAAATTGGGCATTGCAGGTCTGGGCATTGCAAATCAGGCACTTAAGACCGCCATACAGCGCTTGTCCAAAGTTATCCCCAGGATTGTCCAATGGCCTGTGGAACAACTCCTGGCCAGGCTGCCTAAAAATTCATCATCGCAAGCAAAATCATTACAAATCAAATACTTGCAATCGCAGTACAGCGGTTGTTCAGGCTTATCCACATGTTTGTCCAGTGCCACCAGGGATAAGCTGGCTCAGGGTTCGCGCGCATCTTCAGTCGCGGTGCGGCTCAGGTTGGCTGGCACCGCCTCGCCCATGCGGCGCGCGCGGAACAGCGCGGCACGCATCAGGAAGATGTTGGTCACGGGGACGGTGACGGCCACGAACAGGGCGATCAGCAGCGCATGCACGGCCAGGCCTTCGCCCACCATGGAGAAGTACAGCAGCGTGGCATGCATGACGCACCAGCAGGCCATGGTGGCAATGATGGCCGGGGCATGCACGCGCTCGAAATAGCTTTTCAGGCGCAGCAGCCCGAGCGAGCCCAGAAAGGCAATCGCGGCACCGGCCAGTACCAGCAGCGAGACGCTGATGTCCAGCCACAGGGGCAGATCCTGGCCATTCACTCGATCACCTCGCCGCGCAGCAGGAACTTGGCCATGGCCGTGGAACTGGCAAAACCCAGCAGGGCGATGAGCATGGCGGCCTCGAAGTAATGCTGACTGCCGTAGTAGATGCCCAGCACCAGCATCAGCAGCATGCCGTTCAAATAGATGCAGTCCAGCGCCAGCACCCTGTCCTGCGCGGCCGGGCCCTTGAGCAGGCGCACCAGGCACAGCACCATGGCCGCAACGAGCATAAACAGGGCGCTGGGTAAGGCCCACGCAAGCAGGGAGCCGGTCATTCGAAGATCTCCATCAGGGGGCGCTCGTAGCGCGTCTGTACATGCTGCACGATGGCCTCGCGGTCATGTACCTCCAGCACATGCAGCATGAGCATGGAGCGGTCGCGCGAGAGCTCGGCCCAGACCGTGCCGGGCGTGATGCAGACGATCATGGCCAGTACCGCCAGGCCGTTGGGGTCGCGCAGCTCAAGCGGTATCTTCACGAAGTCGGCGCTGTGGCGGCGCGTGCGCGGCAGCAACAGAAAGCGCAGCACGGCGATGTTGGACTGGGTCGTGTCCACCACCACCGTCCAGCACAGCCGCAGCACCGTGCCCAGGTGGCGCACGCGCACCTTTTGCGGGCGCAGCTCCTTGAACAGCACCGGCAACCCCAGGGCCAGCAGCAGGGCCAGCAGCAGGTGGCCGGGGCTGAGCGAGCGGTTGAGCAGCAGCCAGACCACAAACAGCCCGAACGAGACCAGCGGTGCGGGCAGGATTTTCTTCATCATGGCCGGGCCTCCTTTCCGGCGGGCCGGGCACTGTCGCCGGGGCCGGTCCGCGGCGGTGCGTTCAGCACGGCACGCACATAGCCGGCGGGGGCGTACAGCGCCCGGGCCGTGGCCGTGGTGAAGCGCATCACGCCCTCGGCCTGGACGGTCAGTACCACGCAGGCGGCCAGCAGCAACGCGATGGGAAGGCCTTCGAGCACATGCAGCTGCGGCCTGTCCCTCTCCGAGGCGGCCCAGAAATGGCGGATCCCGGACCGTGTCAGCGCCATCAGAGCCACCAGGCCCGTGCCAATCATCAGCGCCAGCAGCGTCCAGCCGGCCGGCCCGGGGCTGGTACCCGGCGCGGTGCCCAGGCCCTGCGGATCGAGCAGCGGGCCGAGCATGGCGAACTTGCCGATGAAGCCCGACAACGGCGGCAGCCCGGCGATCACCAGGGTGCTCATCAGATAGGCCAGGCCCATGAAGGCGGTGGCGGCCGGGATCACCCGGCCGACCAGCACCTGTTCTTCGTCATCCAGGTTCAGACCGGCGGTGGGCACGAGTTCTGCCGAAAGAAAGGGCGCGTCGTCGTCGTTTTCGTACGGGGCCAGGGTGGCGCCGTCGTTGCGCCAGCGCTCGGTCAGGTCGGCCAGCAGGAACAGCGCCGCCACGGCCAGCGTGGAGCTGGGCAGGTAGTACAGCAGGCCGGCCGTGAGCCGATCCTGGCCAAAGCCGGCTGCGGCCAGCAGCGTGCCCGACGACAGCACGGCCGCGTGGCTGGCCAGGTGCGTCAGGCGCTGCGAGCCCATCATGCCGATGGCGCCAAAGGCCATGGTGGCCATGCCGCCCAGGATCAGCCACAGGCCGCCAAACTGTGCCGAGGCCCCGGCATCGGCGCCAAACAGCAGCGACCACAGGCGCAGCAGCGCGTACAGCCCGACCTTGGTCATGAGCGCAAACAGCGCCCCCACCGGGGCCGTGGCCGCGCTGTAGGCGGGCACCAGCCAGAAGTTCAGCGGCCACAGGGCCGCCTTGATCAGAAAGGCCGTGGCCAATATGGCGGCCGCCGCGTGCAGCAGGCCCCGGTCGGCCGGCAACACCTGGGGCACGGCCCGGGCCAGGTCGGCCATGTTCAGCGTGCCGGTGAGGGCGTAGAGCATGGCCGCGCCGACCAGGAACAGCGACGAGGCCGCCAGGTTGATGGCGATGTAGTGCAGGCCAGACTGCACGCGCGCGCGCCCCGAGCCATGCAGCAGCAGGCCGTAGGAGGCGGCCAGCATGATCTCGAAGAACACGAACAGGTTGAACAGGTCGCCGGTGAGGAACGCTCCGGCCAGGCCCATCAGCTGGAACTGGAACAGCGCCTGGTAGAGCACGCCGGCTCGCTGCCAGCGCGCGCCCGCGAACAGCACCGAACACAGGGCGACCAGGCTGGTCAGCAGCAGCATCAGCGCCGTCAGCCGGTCGAGCACCAGCACGATGCCAAACGGGGCCGGCCAGTTGCCCGGCAGGTACACGCCCATGCCCACCTCTGCGCCCTGGCGGTGCACCCATTGCAGCAAGGCAATCGACACCAGCAGGCCCACCAGCGTGGACACCAGGCTGACGCCGAACTTCAGGCGCTGCTGCTCCTCGCGCAGCAGCAACAACAGCGCGGCCGTGAACATGGGCAGCGCGATGGGCGCCAGCATCAGGTGCGGCATGAGCGCGCTGGTGACCTCAGACAGCCGGCTCATGGCATCTCCTGCGCATCGCGCGCCTGCGAGCCGTCTACATGATCGGTGCCGGATATGCCGCGTGCGGCCAGCAGCACCACCAGGAACAGCGCCGTCATGGCAAAGCCGATGACGATGGCGGTGAGTACCAGGGCCTGGGGCAGGGGGTCGGCGTAATGCTGCAGATCCTGCGCCACGCCGGGTAGCAGCACCGGCTCCTTGGCCAGGGCCAGGCCCAGGCGGCCCATGCTGAAGATGAACAGGTTCACCGCATAGGACAACAGGGACAGGCCCATGATGACCTGGAAGGTGCGCGGGCGCAGTAGCAGCCACACCCCCGAGCCGGTGAGCACGCCGATGGAGATGGCGAGGATGATTTCCATTCAGCGCGCCTCCCTGGCGTCGTCGTCATAGCTGACCACGGCCGCCATGGCCAGCTGCTGCTCTTCCAGCAGGCGCGCGTGGTAGCGGTGGCTGCGCACCGACTGGTGCGCAATGGCCGTGAGCATCATCAGCGTGGAGCCCACCACCAGCGCGAACACGCCGGCATCGAAGAACATGGCGCTGGCCAGATGCACCTGGCCGAGCAGCGGCAACTGGAGGTGGAACATATGGCTGGTCAGGAAGGGGTAGCCCACGGCCACGGCGCCCAGGCCCGTGCCCAGCGCCAGCAGCAGGCCGGTGGCGATCCAGCGGCGCGGGAAAACCGGCAGGTGCGCCTCCACCCATTCCGTGCCCGAGATCATGTACTGCAGCACCAGGCCCACGGAGAACACCAGGCCGGCGACGAAGCCGCCGCCCGGCTGGTCATGGCCGCGCAGGAACAGATAGCAGGCCACCAGGGCCGTGAACGGCAGCAGCAGGCGCACCAGCACGGCCGGCACCATCAGGTAGCCCACGGCCGTGTCCTGCGCGTGGCGTGGGTTCAGCAGGTCGGTCTGCAGGTCGGCGGGCAGGTTGCGCTGCTGCTCGGGCAGATCCATGGCCTCGCCGGCGGGGCGAAAGCGCCGCAGCAGTGCATACACGGTGAGGGCAACGATGCCCAGCACCACGATCTCGCCAAAGGTGTCGAAGCCGCGGAAGTCCACCAGCATCACGTTGACCACATTGGTGCCACCACCTTCGGTCAGCGCGCGCTCCAGGAAGAAGGTGGAGGTGCTTTGCGCAAACGGCCGGCTCAGCATGGCAAATGACAGCCAGGCCATGCCGCCGCCGGCCGCCAGCGCCAGCAGTAGATCGCGCAGGCGGCGCACGCGGGTCAGCGCGGTGCTGGCCGATGCCGCGGGCAGGCTTTCGTCGCGCTTGGGCAGCCAGCGCAGGCCCAGCAGGATGAGGATGGTGGTCACCACCTCCACCGCCAGCTGCGTGAGCGCCAGATCCGGCGCCGAGAACCATAGAAAGGTGATGCTGGTGCACAGGCCCGCGCCGCCCATCAGCGCCAGCGCCGCCAGCCGGTGGTACTTGGCCTGCCAGGCCGCCGCCACGGCGCACACATTGCCCAGTAGCCACACCAGCACAAACGCCGGCGATAGCGCCAGCGCGGCGCGCCCGCCCAGCCGCATGCTGCCCAGCCACAGTGGCAGGGCGCCGGCCACCAGGGTGAACAGCAGCAGCCACAGCATCTGCCACTGCAGCCGCCTGGTGGACAGCAGGCGCCGGCCCTTGCGCGCGGCCTGGGTGCACTTGGCGAGCAGGGCTTCAAAGACGCGCCTGCCGCTGATGAAGCGCATCAGCGGCGGCCCTCCGATGCGGCCGAGTCGGCGCAGGCTGCGCAGCGCCTGGTACAGCGCGGCGCCACCGATGAGGGCGACAAAGCTCATCAACAGGGGCGTGTTCAGGCCATGCCATAGCGCCAGGCTGAAGGCCGGCAGCTGGCCGCCCACCACGGGCAGCGCGGCGGCATCCAGAAAACGGCCTATCGACCAGGCTGGCAGCACGCCCACCACCAGGCAGGCGAGCACCAAGAGCTCCACCGGCACGCGCATCCAGTGGGGCGGCTCATGCGGCGCGTAGGGCAGGTCGGTTGCCGGCGGGCCCCAGAACACATCGACGATCAAGCGCAGCGAATAGGCCACGCTGAACATGCCGGCCACCGTGGCGCCCACCGGCAACAGTGTGGAGACCAGGGGCGAGGCGTCCAGGAACACGGTCTCGGCGAAGAACATTTCCTTGGACAGAAAACCGTTGAGCAGTGGCACGCCAGCCATGGCGGCGCTGGCCACCGTTGCCAGCGTGGCGGTGATGGGCATCATGCGGCGCAGGCCCGACAGGCGGTTGATGTCGCGTGTGCCGCTTTCATGGTCGATGATGCCCGCGGCCATGAAGAGCGACGCCTTGAAGGTCGCGTGGTTCATGATGTGGAACACGGCGGCCACGGCGGCCAGCGGGCTGTTCAGGCCCAGCAGCAGCGTGATCAGGCCCAGGTGCGAGATGGTGGAGTAGGCCAGCAGCCCCTTCAGATCGTCCTGGAACATGGCGGCGTAGCCGCCGATCAGCAGCGTGGCCAGGCCGGTGCCGCCCACCAGCCAGAACCAGGCCTCGGTATCACCCAGCACCGGCCACAGGCGCGCCAGCAGAAACACTCCCGCCTTGACCATGGTGGCCGAGTGCAGGTAGCTCGATACCGGCGTGGGCGCCGCCATGGCGTTGGGCAGCCAGAACTGGAAGGGGAACTGCGCGCTCTTGGTAAACGCCCCGAGCAGCACCAGCACCAGGGTGGCCAGGTAGAGCGGATGTGCACGCACCAGATCGCCCGCCGCCAGCACCTGGTCGAGGTCGTAGCTGCCGACGATATGGCCCAGGATGAGCATGCCGGCCAGCAGGCACAGGCCGCCCGTGCCCGTCACTGTTAGTGCCATGCGCGCGCCGCGGCGCGCATCCTCGCGGTGATGCCAGTAGCCGATCAGCAGGAAGGAAAACAGGCTGGTCAGCTCCCAGAAAAACACCAGCTGGATGATGTTGCCCGACAGCACCACCCCCACCATGGCGCCCATGAAGGCCAGGAAGAAGGAGAAAAAGCGCGGCACCGGGTCTTCGGGCGACATGTAGTAGCGCGCGTACAGCACCACCAGCGCGCCTATGCCGAACACCAGCATGCAGAACATCCAGGCAAAGCCGTCCAGGCGCAGGATCAGGTTCATGCCCAGGGTGGGAAGCCAGGCAATCTCCTGGCGCAGCACGCCGCCGCCGGCAATGTCGGGAAAGCTCAAGGCCGTCAGCAGCGCGCAGAGCAGCGCGATCACCCCCGCCAGCGTGGACTCGGCATTGCGCGCGTTGGCTGGCAACAGGGCCGCCAGCAGGCTGGCAAGAAAGGGGAGGGCGACGAGCAGAACCAGGGACATGAGCGCCTGATTCTAGGGGTAAACGGTTTTCAAGATGCTATGGATACTTGAGCGGTAGCCGGCCATGGGATCGGGCCTGGCCGTGCCATCAAGCTCAATCGCGGGAATCCGTTCGTGCTGGCGGCGCTGTCTGCGGCGCTGCATAGGGTGCACCGTTGACCGTGAGCCCGTTGTCAGACAGGCGTGCAGCGGTTGCAGGGCCTATGCCCTTGACACGGGCAATCAGATCCGGCCAGTCCTGAAAGCGCTGCCTGGCACGCTCGACCAGGATGCGCGCGGTCAGCGCCGGGCCCAGTCCCTGGATGCCGTCCAGATCGGCCTCGCGCGCCTGGTTGATGTCCGTGCCGGCCAGCGCGGCGCCCAGGTGCAGCAGGGCGGCAAGACACAGGCTGTGGCGCAGGCGCATGGCGGCTCCTACAGCTCTTCCACGCGGCGCGCGGGGTAGCTGTCCCAGCTTTGGCAGCCCGGGCATTGCCAGAAATGCTGGCGCGCCTCGAAGCCGCAGGCGGCGCAGCGGTAGCGCGTGAGCGGCTTGGTGGCCTGCTCCAGCGCGCGCTGGATCTGCGGGTGGAACTGCTCCTGGCTGAGGGTCTCGCCAGCCAGCCATTTGCTGGCGGCCACCAGCGACGGCTCCTTGTCCAGGTGGCGCATATACCATGCGCGAGCGGCAGTGGCCGAGCCCTGCGTGGCGGCTTCCAGCGTCACCACGGCTTCGAGCAGATCCAGGGTCGGCATGTCCTCGTAATGCTGGCGCAGCAGGGCGCCGGCCTGTTCGGCCTGGCCGCTGGCAAGTGCCGCCTCCACCAGCAGCGGCGCCGCCAGGCCCAGGGCCGCCGGGGTGGTCTGGGCCAGGGTTTGCAGCGTTGACAGGGCTGCGTCGGCCTGGCCCATGCGTTGCTGCAGGCGCGCCAGCTCGATGCGCGGGCGTGCCGCCTGGGGGGCTGTGCTTGCAGCCTGCAGCAGCAGGGTCTGGGCGGCAGGCAGTTCGCCCCGGGCGCTGAGCGCCAGGGCCTGTTCGCACAGGTAGTGGGCCTGGCGCGTACTGAAATCGCCCTGACCGGCGCCTTGCATGCGCTGTGTGATGTCGGACGCCTGCTGCCAGTCGCGCGAACGTTCGTAGATGGCCAGCAGCGCCATGCGCGCCTGGGCCTCGAAGGGCGTGCCCTCCAGGCGGCGCAGCGCGTCCTCGGCGCGGTCGAGCAGGCCGGCCTTGAGGAAGTCCAGCGCCAGCGCATGCTGGGCACGCTCGCGGTCGGCGCGCGAGAGGTCGCCACGCGAGAGCAGGTGCTCGTGCACGCGCACGGCGCGGTTGTATTCGCCGCGGCGGCGAAACAGGTTGCCCAGCGCAAAGTGCAGCTCGGTGGTGTCCGGGTCGTTCTGTACGGCCTCGATAAAGGCGTCGATGGCCTGATCCTGCTGCTCGTTGAGCAGGTAGTTCAGACCCTTGAAATATGCCTTGGGTGCGCGCCGGTTTTCCTCGCGCAGCTGGCGCAGATCCAGGCGCGAGGCCAGCCAGCCCAGGCCAAAGGCCAGCGGCAGTCCGAGCAGCAGCCAGGTGAAGTCAAATTCCATCGATGGGCAGATGTGGGGCTACGGGCTCTGCCGCGGGGGCAGGAGGCGCGGGGGCGGCGCTGGGTGGGGGCGCTTCGGCCTGGGCCTGGCGTGCGGCGCTGCGGTGGCGCCACCAGCGCGGCACCATGCCCAGAACGCCCACGACCACCCCGAGCGCAAATGCCGACAGCACGATCAGCACGGCCGGCGCCGTCCACTGGGTGCCAAAGAAAAAATGCACCGTGGCGTCTTGCTGATTGTTCAGTGCGAAGGCAAAGAGGGTAAAAAAAATGGCTGCCTTGAGCAGCCACAGGAGGTATTTCATGCATCTCCCCAGTGGTGGGCGAGATTCTACGGGTAGCGTCACGGCATCGGAACGGCTTGTGCAATGCAAGATAAAAATATGGCTCTAGCGCTTGCTGGATAAGCGCAGGCAGCTACATTTTTTGATGTTTGTGGTTCAGGAGGCCTGGGGCGGTTGGTCGACGGACTCGCGCAGGGCCTTGCCGGGCTTGAAATGCGGTACGCGCTTTTCTGGGATCTGCACCGCCTCGCCGCTGCGCGGGTTGCGGCCCAGCCGTGGCGGTCGGTGACTCACCGAGAAGCTGCCAAAGCCGCGGATCTCGATGCGATGTCCGCGCACCAGGGCGTCGCCCACGGCGTCCAGAATGGTCTTGACGGCGGTTTCGGCGTCGCGCTGGGTCAGCTGCTTAAAGCGTGCGGCCAGTTCTTCGACAAGATCGGATCGGGTCATGGTGTCTAGGCAGGTTTAAAAAACAACGGGCGCTCATCGGCGCCCGTCATGTTAGCCGCTGGCGTGCAGGCCAGCGGCTCGCTCCAGGGATTACTTGTCGGAGTTGTCCAGCTTGGCGCGCAGCAGGGCGCCCAGGCTGGTCGTGCCGGCATTTTCCTTGGCGGACTGGGCCGATAGGTGAGCCATGGCTTCCTGCTGGTCGGCCTGGTCCTTGGCCTTGATGGACAGCTGGATGTTGCGGGTCTTGCGATCCACATTCACCACCACGGCCGTCACTTCGTCGCCTTCCTTGAGCACGTTGCGGGCGTCTTCCACGCGGTCGCGGGAGATTTCCGATGCGCGCAGGTAGCCGACGATGTCTTCACCCAGATCGATCTCGGCGCCGCGGGCGTCCACGGTCTTGACCTTGCCGGTCACCGTCTGCCCCTTGTCGTTCACCGTCACGAAGGTCGTGAACGGGTCGCTGTCGAGCTGCTTGATGCCCAGGGAGATGCGCTCGCGGTCCACGTCCACGGCCAGCACGATGGCTTCGACTTCCTGGCCCTTCTTGTAGCTGCGCACGGCGGCTTCGCCGGTTTCATTCCAGGACAGGTCGGACAGGTGCACCAGGCCGTCGATGCCGGCGGCCAGACCCACGAACACACCAAAGTCGGTGATCGACTTGATCGGACCCTTGACGCGGTCGCCGCGCTTGGTGTTCTGGGCAAATTCCTGCCAGGGGTTGGCGCGGCACTGCTTCATGCCCAGGGAGATGCGGCGCTTGTCTTCGTCGATCTCCAGCACCATGACCTCGACCTCGTCGCCCAGGCTGACCAGCTTGTTGGGGGCCACGTTCTTGTTGGTCCAGTCCATCTCGGAGACGTGCACCAGGCCTTCGATGCCGGGCTCGAGCTCGACGAAGGCGCCGTAGTCGGCGATGTTGGTGACCTTGCCGAACAGGCGCGTGGCCGACGGATAGCGGCGCGAGACGCCCATCCAGGGGTCGTCGCCCATTTGCTTCAGGCCCAGGCTGACACGGTTCTTCTCGGTGTCGAACTTGAGGATCTTGGCCATGATTTCCTGGCCGGCGGTGACCACCTCGGAGGGGTGGCGCACGCGGCGCCATGCCATGTCGGTGATGTGCAGCAGGCCGTCGATGCCGCCCAGATCCACGAAAGCACCGTATTCGGTGATGTTCTTGACCACGCCATTGACGATGGCGCCTTCGCGCAGCGTCTCCATCAGCTTGGCGCGCTCTTCGCCCATGGAGGCTTCCACCACGGCGCGGCGGCTCAGCACCACGTTGTTGCGCTTGCGGTCGAGCTTGATGACCTTGAATTCCAGGGTCTTGTTCTCGTAGGGGGTCAGGTCCTTGACCGGGCGCGTGTCGATCAGCGAGCCGGGCAGGAAGGCGCGGATGCCGTTGACCAGAACGGTCAGGCCGCCCTTGACCTTGCCGCTGGTGGTGCCGGTGACGAATTCGCCGGATTCCAGGGCCTTTTCCAGGCTCAGCCAGGAGGCCAGGCGCTTGGCGGTGTCGCGCGAGAGGATGGTGTCGCCGTAGCCGTTTTCGATGGAGCCGATGGCCACGGACACGAAGTCGCCCACCTGGACTTCGATTTCGCCCTGGTCGTTCTTGAATTCGTCGATTGGCACGTAGGCTTCGGACTTCAGGCCAGCGTTCACGACGACGAAGTTGTGCTCAACGCGCACGACTTCGGCGGTGATGACCTCGCCAGGACGCATTTCGGTGCGTTGCAGCGATTCTTCAAACAGGGCGGCAAAAGATTCGGACATGTGTTTCCTTGTCCGCACCACAGGGTTTACGGCTGCACCATTGCGGCCGTTTCTAAGACTATGGGCGGAGGGTGGTGGCTAGGGTCGCCACGGGGTAAAAGGTCAAAAAACCACACCACCAATGCGTCTGACGGCGCGAAAGGGGCGGTGTGGGCCGGTTGTTCAGCCTGCCGCCCGAGAGGCGAAAGGCTGGCGCTCCTGCCACCAGTGCAAAACCTGGTTCACGGTCTCGTCGATCGTGAGCGCGGAGTTGTCCAGAGGCAAAGCGTCTTGCGCAGGCTTGAGCGGTGCGGCGCTGCGGTTTTGATCGCGAGCGTCGCGCGCCTCAAGGTCTGCGCGAAGGTCGAAGATATTAGCCGAAATCCCCTTGGAAATCAACTGTTTGTAGCGCCGGTCGGCGCGGCAGGCGGCGCTGGCGGTCATGAAGACCTTCAGCGGCGCCGTGGGGAAGATCACGGTGCCCATGTCGCGCCCGTCGGCCACCAGGCCCGGCAGGCGGGCAAAGCCGTGTTGCAGCGCGATGAGCGCCTTGCGCACCAGGGGCAGGGCGGAGACGCGCGAGGCGTTCATGCCGGCCTCTTCGGTACGAATGGCTTCGCTCACGTCCTCGTCGCCCAGCCAGATACGGCTGCCTGCGAAGCGCACCGGCAGCTGCCGCGCCAGCTGCGCGATGGCGGCTTCGTTTTCGGCGCTGATAGGGATGCCGGCCCGCACCGCCGCCAAGGCCGTGACGCGGTAGAGCGCGCCCGAGTCGAGAAAGTGATAGCCCAGCCGCTCGGCCACGGCGGCCGCCACCGTGCCCTTGCCCGAAGCCGTGGGCCCGTCGATGCAGATTACCGGGAGCTGCGCCGCGTCGGCCTGGGCGAGCGAAAACAGTGCCTCGAAGTAATCAGGGAAGGTCTTGGCCACGCATTTCGGGTCTTCGATGCGCACCGGCAGGCGCGCCGGGTTGAAGGCCGCGAGCGAGAAGCACATGGCCACGCGGTGGTCGTCGTAGGTGTGGATGCTGGCGGCGCGCCAGTCGCGCGCCGTGGCCGGAGGCGTGACGCGCAGGTAGTCCGCGCCTTCCTCGACGCTGGCGCCGAGCTTGGTCAGCTCGATGGCCATGGCCGCCAGGCGGTCGGTTTCCTTGACGCGCCAGCTGGCGATGTTGGTCAGCTCGGTCGTGCCCTCGGCGTACAGCGCCATCGCGGCCAGCGTCATCGCCGCGTCGGGGATATGGTTGCAGTCCAGGCTGATGGCCTTGAGCGGCCAGCTGCCGCGCGTGATGTGCAGCCAGTTCGGCCCGCCGGTGATCTGCGCACCCATGGCGCGCGCGGCCTCGACGAAGCGGATGTCGCCCTGGATGGAATCCAGGCCCACGCCTTCAATTTTTATGCCATTTTGGCCATTTGCGCCCGCTGCAATTGCGCCTAAAGCTATGAAATAACTAGCAGATGAGGCATCTGCCTCGACATGGATGCTGCCCGGCGACTGGTAGCGGCTGCCGGCCGGGATGACAAAGCGCTGCCAGTTGTCGTGCCGCACGGCAATGCCAAAGCGCGCCAGCAACTCTAGCGTGATGTGGATGTAGGGCCTGGAGATCAGCTCGCCCACCACCTCGATCACCACGTCCTGCTTTATGGCCACCAGCGGCAGTGCCATCAGCAGGGCGGTGAGGAACTGGCTGGAGACATCGCCGCGCACGCGTATCGGCGCCTGCAGCTGCAGCGGCGGCAGACCGGCGCCATGCGCTATGCGTAGCGGCGGATAGCCGTCGTTGCCCAGATAGTCGATGTGGCAGCCGAGCTGGCGCAGCGCATCGACCAGGTCGCCAATCGGGCGCTCGTGCATGCGCGGCACGCCAGACAGCTCGTATTCGCCGCCCAGCAGCGCCAGCGCCGCGCTCAAAGGGCGCATGGCCGTGCCGGCGTTGCCCATGAACAGCCGTGCCGGCGAGCGTGGCGCGGCGCCACCCAGGCCGGTGATGCGCACCAGGCCGTTGCCGGCCTCGTCCACCGTGCAGCCGAGCTCACGCAGCGCGTCCAGCATCACGCGCGTGTCGTCGCTGGCCAGCAGGTCATGCACTTCGGTCGTCCCCTGGCTCAGGGCGGCCAGCAGCAGCACCCGGTTGGAGATGCTTTTGGAGCCGGGCAGCTGCACGCTGCCCGCCGCGCCCACCAGGGGCGGCAGGTCGAGAAATGGGGTGGCAAACATCAGGCGTCCTTGTGGCCGCGCTGCGCGCCCATGCGCCAGTGGGCGCGGGTGTGGCTGGCCAGGGTGATCAGGTCTTCCAGGGGTTGGTCGCTGCTGGCGCGCATGGCGTCCTCCAGCCCTTGCAGCGCCTGCTTGAACAGCTGCGACTGCGCCAACACCTCGTCGCGGTTGGCGCGCAGGATGTCGCGCCACATCTTCGGGTCGCTGGCGGCAATGCGCGTGAAGTCGCGAAAGCCCGGGCCGGCCAGGGCCAGCAGGTCGTCCGCCTGGGGCTGGCCGATGATGCTGGACAGCATGGCGAAGGCCAGCATATGCGGCAGGTGGCTCACGGCGGCAAAGCTGGCGTCGTGCGACTCGGGGGACATGCTGCTGACACGGCTGCCCAGCTGTGTCCACAGCCCTTCGGCGCGGCGCAGCTGGGCCGTGAGCGTGCGCTCGGTGGGCGTGAGGATGACCTGGCGGCCGCGGTACAGGTCGGCCTCGGCATGTTCCACGCCCGAGACCTCGCGCCCGGTGATCGGGTGTGCCGGCACGAAGGAGCCGAACTGGTCACGCAGGGCGCGCTGCGCGGCCTGCACCACGTCGGCCTTGGTCGAGCCCACGTCCATGATCAGCATCTGCGGCGTGACCAGGTGTTTGATGGCCTTGAGCGTGGCCTCGGTGGCGGCTACGGGCACGGCCAGCAGCACGATGTCGGCGCCGGCCGCGGCCAGCAGAGCAGAGGGCGCCTCGACGTCGATCACGCCGAGCTGGCGCGCGCGCTCCGTCGTCGAGGGTGACTTGCTGTAGCCCACCACGCGCTGCACCAGGCCGGCCTTCTTCATGGCCAGGGCGAAGGAGCCGCCCATCAGGCCGCAACCGATCAGGCCGAGTTGTTCAAACATGGCCGCTCCTCATGCAGCGATGGGGTAGGTGCCCAGCAGCTTGTAGAAGGCGCAAAGCTGTTGCAGCTCGCCCAGGGCCTGGGCCACGTTGGGCTCGGCGGGGTGGCCCTCGATGTCGATGTAGAAGTAGTACTCCCACTGACCGGTGCGCGCGGGGCGCGACTCGAAGCGCGTCATCGACACGCCGTACTTCTTCAGCGGCACCAGCAGGTCGTGCACGGCGCCAGGGCGGTTCGGCACCGAGATGATGAGGCTGGTGCAATCGTGGCCCGAGGGCGCAGCGGTGGCCAGCGTGTGCGGCAGGCAGATGACGGCAAAGCGCGTGCGGTTGTAGGCCTCGTCCTGGATGGCATGGGCCACCACATGCAGGCCATATTGCTGCGCCGCGCGCTCGCTGGCCAGCGCCGCCCAGGCCGGATTCGTGGCGGCCAGGCGCGCGCCCTCGGCGTTGCTCGACACCGGGCGGCGCTCGGCGTGCGGCAGATGCTTGGACAGCCAGGCCTGGCATTGCGCCAGCGCCTGGGGGTGGGCCAGCACGGCCTCGATGTGTTCGGCGTTGTTGACCTGGCGCAGCAGGTTGTGGCGCACCAAGAGGCTCACCTCGCCCACCACATGGCAGGGGGTGTGCAAAAACATGTCCAGCGAGCGTGTGACCACGCCCTCGTTGGAGTTCTCGACCCCCACCACGCCGTACTGGGCACTGCCCGCGGCCGTGGCGTGGAAGACTTCGTCGAAGTTGGCGCAGTACATCAGGTCGGCCGCGCCGCCAAAGTATTCGATGGCCGCCTGCTCGCAAAACGTGCCTTCGGGGCCGAGCACGGCAACGCGCTGGGGCGACTCAAGTGCCAGGCAGGCCGACATGATCTCGCGCCAGATGGCGGCCACATGCGCGCCCTTCAGCGGGCCGGGGTTGGCGCGGGTGATTTTCTCGATCACCTGGGCGACGCGGTCGGGCCGAAAGAAGGGCGTGCCCTCGCGCTTCTTGACCTCGCCCACCTGCTCGGCCACCTGGGCGCGCTGGTTGAGCAGGGTGAGCAGCTGCTGGTCGATGCTGTCGATCTGCACGCGCAGGCCGGCCAGGTCGGGGGAGGCTTGGGGTTCGGTCATGGGGCGTGGTGCGTTGTGCGTTGTGCGTGGAGCGATATGCGTGGAGCGATATGCGTGGGGCGTTGTGCGGTTGTGCTCAACGCTGGGCGCTGAATGCAAGACCTGGCATCAGGCTTGCTGGCGTTCGAATTCCTGCATGTAGTCCACCAGCGCCTGCACGCCCGCCAGCGGAATGGCGTTGTAGATGCTGGCGCGCATGCCGCCCACGGACTTGTGGCCCTTGAGCTGCAGCAGGCCGCGCGCCTTGGCGCCGGCCAGGAAGGCGTCGTTGCGGCTTTCGTCCTGTAGGAAGAACGGGATGTTCATGCGCGAGCGGCAGTTGGCGGCCACCTTGTTCACATAGAAGGGCGAGGCGTCGATGAAGTCGTACAGCAGCCGCGCCTTGGCAATGTTGCGCGCCTCCATGGCCGCTACGCCGCTCAAGGCCCCTTCTCGCTGCTTCTTGAGCCATTGGAAGGTCAGGCCCGCCATGTAGATGCCCCAGGTCGGCGGCGTGTTGTACATGGAGTGGTTGTCGGCCACGACACGATAGTCAAAGGCGCTGGGACAGGCGCTCAATGCATGGCCCAGCAGGTCGTCACGCACTATGACCATGGTCAGCCCGGCCGGGCCGATGTTCTTTTGCGCGCCGCCAAAGGCCAGGCCGACGCGGCTCCAATCGACGGGGCGCGAGGCGACATGGGAGGAAAAGTCGATCACCAGCGGCGCTTCGCTGCCCAGGCTTTTCAGGTCGGGCAGCTCGTGGAATTCGACGCCGTGGATGGTCTCGTTGCTGCAGATATGCACGTAGCTGGCGCCACGGCTGAGCTGCCAGCCCGCCGGGTCGGGCAGGGTGGTGAAGCCGCTGGCCTCGCCCGAGGCAGCGGTGTGTACCTCGGCCGCGTACTTGGCGGCTTCCTTGCGCGACTTCTGGCTCCAGCTGCCGGTGACCACGAAGTCCACGGTGGCCGCGCGCGAGAGGTTCAGTGGCACGATGGCGTTTTCGGCCAGGCCGCCGCCCTGCATGAACAGAATCTTGAACTCCGGCGGCACGGCCAGCAGCTCGCGCAGGTCGGCTTCGGCCTGTTCGTAGATGCTGATGAACTCCTTGCCGCGGTGGCTCATCTCCATCACGCCCATGCCGCTGCCATGCCAGTCCAGCATCTCGCTGGCGGCGCGTTGCAGCACCTCTTCGGGAATGGCGGCCGGGCCGGCCGAGAAGTTGTAGGGGCGATTCATGGCTATCAATCAAATATGCATCTAGCGCTTATGTGACAAGCGCAAGCAGCTATTATTTTTATAATACTACGCGTCCACTGGAGGTGGTGCGTCCGTGTCGTGCGCCTCGGCTGCGGCATTGGCGTCGTTCTCCACGATGCGCTGCAGGCCGCTGAGCTTGGCACCTTCGTCCAGCGAGATCAGTGTCACGCCCTGCGTCGCGCGGCCGAGCTCGCGGATCTCGGACACACGCGTGCGCACCAGCACGCCGGTGTCGGTGATCAGCATGATCTCGTCGTCGGCATGCACCAGGGTGGCGGCCACGACCTTGCCGTTGCGCTCGCTTTGCTGGATGGCGATCATGCCCTTGGTCCCGCGGCCGTGGCGCGTGTACTCGACGATGCTGGTGCGCTTGCCGTAGCCGTTTTCGGTGGCGGTGAGCACGCTTTGCTCTTCGTCCTCGGCCACCAGCATGGCGATCACGCTCTGGCCGTCCTCCAGCATCATGCCGCGCACGCCGCGCGCCTGGCGGCCCAGCGGGCGCACGTCGTTTTCGTCAAAGCGCACGGCCTTGCCGCCGTCACTGAACAGCATCACGTCGTGCTGGCCGTCGGTCAGCGCCGCGCCTACAAGATAGTCGCCATCGTCCAGGTTCACGGCAATGATGCCGGCCTTGCGCGGGTTGGAAAATTCGTCGAGCGCCGTCTTCTTCACCGTGCCCATGCTGGTGGCCATGAAGATATAGCGGTCTTCGGGGAAGCTGCGCATTTCGCCGGTGAGCGGCAGCACGACGTTGATTTTTTCGCCCTCCTGCAGCGGGAACATGTTGACGATGGGCCGCCCGCGCGAGCCGCGCGAGCCGGCAGGCACCTCCCACACCTTGAGCCAGTACAGCCGGCCACGGTTGGAGAAACACAGGATGTAGTCATGCGTGTTGGCGATGAAGAGCTGGTCGATCCAGTCGTCCTCTTTGGTGGCCGCAGCCTGCTTGCCGCGTCCGCCGCGCTTTTGCGCGCGGTACTCCGATAGGGGCTGGCTCTTGATATAGCCGGTATGCGACAGCGTCACCACCATGTCGGTGGGCGTGATCAGGTCTTCGGTGGACAGGTCTTGCGCGCTGTGCTCGATCTCGCTACGGCGCGCGCCCAGCTTGGTTTGACCGAACTCCTGGCGCACGGCGGACAGCTCTTCACCGATGATGGTGGACACGCGTGCGGGCTTGGCCAGAATGTCCAGCAAGTCCTCGATGACCGCCATGATGTCCTTGTACTCGGCGACGATCTTGTCCTGCTCCAGGCCGGTCAGGCGCTGCAGGCGCATCTGCAAAATCTCTTGTGCCTGGGTGTCCGACAGGCGGTACAGGCCGCCGTCCTGCATGCCGTATTCGCGCTCCAGGCCCTCGGGGCGGTAGTCGTCGGCGCTCACCACGCCGCCGTCCTCGCGCGTGCGCGTCAGCATCTCGCGCACCAGCTGGCTGTCCCAGCTGCGGGCCATCAGCTCGGCCTTGGCCACCGGTGGCGTCGGGGCATTGCGGATGATGCGGATGAACTCGTCGATATTGGCTAGCGCCACGGCCAGGCCCTCGAGCACATGGCCGCGTTCGCGTGCCTTGCGCAGCTCGAACACGGTGCGGCGCGTCACGACCTCGCGGCGGTGGCCGATGAAGACCTCGATCAAGTCCTTCAGATTGCACAGCCTGGGCTGGCCGTCGACCAGCGCCACCATGTTCATGCCGAAGGTGTCCTGCAGCTGCGTTTGCTTGTACAGGTTGTTGAGCACCACCTCGGGCACTTCGCCGCGCTTCAATTCAATCACCAGGCGCATGCCGGACTTGTCCGACTCATCCTGGATATGGCTGATGCCCTCGATCTTCTTGTCGTTGACCAGCTCGGCCATGCGCTCCTGCAGCGTCTTTTTGTTCACCTGGTAGGGTAGCTCATCGACGATGATGGCCTGGCGCTGGCCGCGGTCTATGTCCTCGAAGTGCACCTTGGCGCGCATCACCACGCGGCCGCGCCCGGTGCGGTAGCCGTCCTTGACGCCCTGGATGCCGTAGATGATGCCGGCCGTGGGGAAGTCGGGCGCGGGGATGATCTCCATCAGCTCATCAATCGTTGCCTCGGGGTGGCGCAGCAAGTGCAGGCAGGCATCGACGACTTCGTTAAGGTTGTGCGGCGGAATGTTCGTCGCCATGCCCACGGCAATGCCGGCGCTGCCGTTGACCAGCAGGTTCGGCAGGCGGCTGGGCAGCACCAGCGGTTCTTTCTCGCTGCCATCGTAGTTGGGCCCGAAGTCCACCGTCTCCTTGTCGATGTCGGCCAGCATCTCGTGGGCGATCTTCGACAGGCGGATTTCCGTGTAGCGCATCGCGGCGGCGTTGTCGCCATCGACCGAGCCGAAGTTGCCCTGGCCGTCGACCAGCATGTGGCGCAGAGAAAAATCCTGCGCCATGCGCACGATGGTGTCGTACACCGCGCTGTCGCCGTGCGGGTGGTACTTACCGATGACGTCACCGACGATACGCGCCGACTTCTTGTACGGCCGGTTCCAGTCGTTGTTCAGCTCGTGCATCGCGAACAGCACGCGCCGGTGCACGGGCTTCAGGCCATCGCGCGCGTCGGGCAATGCCCGCCCGACGATCACGCTCATGGCGTAATCGAGGTAACTGCGGCGCATCTCCTCTTCCAGGCTGATGGGCAGGGTTTCTTTGGCAAACTGGGTCATAGAAGAAGGCGCGTACGACAGGGCGAAAGGGTCATTTTAGGCGCAAGCGCCTGTCGCAACTTCGCAACATATAGCGCCAAATGCGCGTTCGTCTTACGTTTCGCGGACATTGCCAGGGCGTTTTCGCCAATGACGTATGGCACAATCAATTCAACGTTTTTGGTGATGGTCACTGATCACGTCCCTGATTCGCAGCGCGGCTGCGCCTTAATCCCCAAGAGGAGAACCATGAAGAAACTGAACAAAGTGGCTATGTTGTTGGCCTCCGCCGTGCTCGCAACCTCGGCAGTCGCACAAGTCAAGGCCGCCGACGGCGGCAAGGTCGTCGACAACTGGCAGAACGGCTCTGGCGAGCTGGTCTGGAAGAACGGCACCAACGAACTGTGCTGGCGCGATGCCAACTGGACGCCTGCCACTGCCGCTGAAGGTTGCGACGGTGCCCTGGTGAAGGCCGCTCCAGCCGCTGCACCGGCTCCCGCACCTGCGCCCGCTCCGGCCGCTGCCGCTCCCGCTGCTCCCAAGCCCGCTCCTGCAGCTGCCAGCAAGGTGACTTACGCCGCCGATGCTTTCTTCGACTTCGACAAGTCCGTCCTGAAGCCCGAAGGCAAGGCCAAGCTGGACGACCTGGCCTCCAAGGTCAAGGGCATCAACCTGGAAGTGATCATCGCCGTGGGCCACACCGACTCCGTCGGTACCGATGCCTACAACCAGAAGCTGTCGGTGCGTCGCGCTGAAGCCGTCAAGGCTTACCTGGTGTCCAAGGGCATCGAGAAGAACCGCGTGTACACCGAAGGCAAGGGCGAGAAGCAGCCCGTTGCCGACAACAAGACCAAGGAAGGCCGCGCCAAGAACCGCCGCGTGGAAATCGAAGTCGTTGGCACCCGTGCCAACTGATCTCTCTGACGGTCAGAAAAAGCCCCGGCGACGGGGCTTTTTTTATGGCCCAAGCAGTACCAATGGGACAATGAGCGCATGAGCGAATCCGTAAATGCCGATCCGGCCGAACTGGCAAAATTCTCAGAGTTGGCGCATCGCTGGTGGGATCCCGATAGTGAGTTTCGCCCCCTGCACCAGATCAACCCACTGCGCCTGGACTGGATCAACCAACTGTCGCCACTTGAGGGGCAGCGGGTTCTTGATGTTGGCTGCGGCGGCGGCATTCTTTCCGATTCCATGGCCCGCAAAGGCGCTGATGTATTGGGAATCGACCTGGCGACCAAAGCATTGCGTGTAGCGCGCTTGCATGCACTGGAGGCGCAGACGACGCGCATCCAGTATCGTGAGATCAGTGCAGAAGCATTGGCCGATGAGGTACCCGCCTCGTTCGATACCGTAACCTGCATGGAGATGCTCGAGCATGTCCCCGACCCACAGTCTGTGGTGAGCGCTTGTGCTCGTCTCGTCAAGCCCGGTGGATGGGTGTTTTTCTCCACCATCAATCGCAATCCCAAGGCGTTTGCGCTGGCTATCGTTGGTGCAGAGTACCTGCTGAAGATGTTGCCACGGGGCACGCATGAATATGCAAAGTTCATTCAGCCGAGTGAACTGGCAGCGGCTTGTCGCCATGCGGGACTTGACGTGCTGCATACGCGTGGCATGCAATACAACCCGGTCACTGGACGCTATTGGCTCAGCGGTGACACCAGCGTCAACTACCTGTTTGCCACTCGGCGCCCTGTTGCATGACCACCAAGCAGTTTCCCCTCGTGCGCGCTGTTCTGTTCGACCTGGACGGGACATTGATTGACAGTGCTCCAGATCTTGGCGCTGCGGCCGACCGGCTGCGCACGGATCGCGGTCTTGAATCTTTGCCGCTGCATGCCTATCGCCCCCTGGCCGGCACCGGTGCGCGAGGTATGCTTTCGGTAGCCTTTGGCATAACCCCGGAACATCCAGACTTTCCCGGTTTGCGAGAGGAGTTCTTTTCCAACTACGAGCGTTGCATTCACGAGCGTACTGAAGTGTTTGCAGGCGTTCCTGAACTCGTTGCCACGCTGACACAACAGTCCATGAAATGGGGCGTGGTCACGAACAAGATGACCCGCTTCACGTCGCTGATTGCGCAGCGGGTAGCCCTTTTTGGGGATGCGGGCGCCATTGTCAGTGGGGACAGCACACCTTACTCCAAACCACATCCTGCACCGCTGTTTGCGGCAGCGGAGCAGCTGGGGTTGGAGCCCCATGAATGTATCTACGTAGGGGATGACGAGCGTGACATACAGGCTGGTCGAGCTGCCGGAATGGGCACGGTTGCCGCCATGTATGGCTACCTGGGCACTGGAGCGATGCCGGCCGACTGGGGAGCTGATGCCATGATTTATTCCCCGCTTGACCTCTTGAAATTGCTCAAGTCGCACTAAAATAGGTCGCATGGGGCTGTCCCGGTTTCGACGTGGGTTCGGAATTGGTGTGGTGCATGTCGAGCTTGAGTGATGCTCGTAAATCTCCATTCACTAAAGTAACTGCAAACGACGAACGTTTCGCACTCGCCGCCTAAACCCGGTGAGCCTTGCAACAGCACGCTGATGGGCTGGGCAAGGGGGTAGCAATACCTCCCGGCTGCAAGGGAATTTACATCAGCTGGCCTCTAGCCGGGTACCTTGGCCTGGGGCGAGATCCAAGGGTACTGGTTTTCCGTAGAGTGTGCGTCTGCGCGATACGGGAGACGAGATTCAAATCAGAACGCTAAACATGTAGATCTGCTCAAGGAAGGCTTGCGGACGCGGGTTCAATTCCCGCCAGCTCCACCATCCACCAAAACAAAGGCCGCCAAGGATTACCACCTGGCGGCCTTTTTCATTGGTAAATCAGGCACTTACGCAGCAGGAGCAGACAAGGGCAACCATTGACAGCCAAACCGTGAGCGGGGAACATATCGGGGAACAAAACCCAATTTACCCCGGCAGGCGGGGAACAACTGCCCCGCCAAGGCCGGGGAACACCCCAGGGAACCCCGATGCTGACAGATGCCCAATGCCGCAATGCCACCTGCCCACCAGACAAGAAGCGGGAGCGCCTGACCGATAGCGCGGGGCTGTATCTGGAAATCAGTCCAGCGGGTTCCAAGCGCTGGTTCCAGAAAATCTATCGCGAGGGCAAAGAAACCCGGCTGGCGCTGGGCAGTTATCCAGCCGTGGGCTTGACGGCGGCAAGGCGAGCGCGGGATGCGGCAAAGCTGCAAAAGGCAGAGGGCACCGACCCCATACAGGCGCGCAAGGTGGAAAAGCTCAGGGCGATGAACCCGGCAGGCGACAGCTTCAAAGTGGTGGCCCTGGAGTGGTACGAAAAGCAGGAACCCCAATGGAGCGAAGCCCATGCAGTGCGGGCAAAGCGCCAGTTTGAGCGTGACCTGTTCCCCTGGCTGGGTGATCGGCGGCTGGCGGATATCGAACCCGTGGAATTGCTGGCGACGTTGCGCAAGATCGAAGAGCGCGGCGCTGTAGAGACTGCCGACCGGGGCCTGATGCTGGCGCGGCAAGTATGGCGCTACGGGGTGGCTACGGGCAGAGTGAACCGGGACATTACCGGCGACCTGAAAGGCGCATTGGCACCCTACCGGGGAACGCACTTCGCTGCTATCACTGACCCCGAGCGGCTGGGCGAGCTGCTGCGCGCCATCAAAGGCTACAAGGGTGGCCCCGTGGTGCGGGCGGCGCTGCGGCTGGCTCCGCTGCTGTTCCAGCGCCCCGGCGAACTGCGGGGCGCGAGCTGGGCAGAAATCGACCTGGAGGCAGCGCTGTGGACGATCCCCGCTGCGCGGATGAAGCGCACCAAGGACGGCAAGGAAAACGGACAGCCCCACCTTGTCCCTCTGCCCACCCAGGCCGTGCAGATTCTGGAAGTCTTGAAGCCTTACACAGAATCAACCGGGCTGGTGTTCCCCGGTGAGCGCCAGCGCAGCAAGCCCATATCCGAAAACTCAGTACGCACGGCGCTGATATCCATGGGCTACACGCCCGACATTCAGACCTGGCACGGGTTCCGGGCAACGGCACGCACGATGCTGGCCGAGCGGCTGGAATGCGACCCGCTGGTGATCGAGGCACAACTGGCCCATTCCGTGCGCGATGCCAATGGGCGCGCCTACAACCGCACCACCTACCTGAAGCAGCGCCAGACCATGATGCAGCGCTGGGCGGACTATCTGGACAAGCTGGCCGCTGGTGCTGACGTGGTGCAACTCAAGCGGGCATGAAATTCTGAAAAGCCCAGAGGGGGCACGCTACAAAACCTGCGAAATCTATTTTTTTGACGCCACGCCTTACCCGACGGGGGACAACCTGGACACCCTGACCCGGCGGCGCTGGCCTTTCTTTTCAGGGGTGCGAGACGGGGAATGCATGGACACCTACGACACGAAAAGCTGCAATGCGCTTGAAAAGCCGTACTACCAACCAATCGAAGCGGCATTGCGCTGGTGCGGACTTGCCTTGCATGAAGTGGCAATTCTGAAAGCCACGGGAGACAACGTACTTCCCCCGGTTAGTGCATTTCCGCGATGGCCTTGCCTGCGGGCAAATGCAGAGAAAATTCTTGAGGCAATGGAATGCGGAGAGCTGACGATAAGCCGCGATGGTAGGCCCGTACCCGCTGGCGACCATGTTGCAAGGCATCGCCGTACAGTCCGGCACGCTGATCTCAAAGCGTGGATGTCGAAGCACTATCCAGACCAGAAACCCGCGTTTCTGTTCGACGAAACCGAGCGCAGTACCCATAACGCCATAAATGCCGACAGTTTTCGCGCCCTTCAAGCCGACCGCGATGCAGCGCGGGCGAGACTTGAAAAGGCGGAGGAATGGGCAAAGAAAACCATTGCTGAAATGAACGTCATGCGCAGCGAGTTGGAATCATTCAAGGCGCAAGCAGAGCAGCAATCCGTCCCAAACGCGAGAGCAGAAACCACCTACCTGAACATCATTGGCGCGATGCTGGAATTGATGAAGTCACCACGACCGGGGCGTGACAGTGACACGGCAGTGATTGACGAAATAGAGAGGAATTACCGAGACAAACCCGGCATCTCGACACGCACGCTACAGGAAAAATTCGCTGCGGCAAAAAGAAGCCTGAGCGCATCCTGACCCGTACCGCAACTGCGGCAACCGCGCCCGCAATTGCGGTGACTGCAAGCCCTTGAAAAACCAAACTGCCACCCATCGAAACACCGGCAACCAATGCCGTGAAAGGATGGGCAGCAATGGCACTTTGGAGAATCGACGCCTGCAAAGCTGAATCAGGCGACCGCAGCAACACCAGCATTTACAACCGCATCCGTGACGGACTTTGGACAAGGCCCGTAGCCATTGGGCAGCGTGCCAAGGCGTGGCCTGATTACGAGGTGAAGGCGATTGTCCGGGCGCGCATTGCAGGCCAGTCTGATGAGGAAATCCGCGAACTGGTGAACCGCCTGCATGCCAAGCGGGTAGACCAACTGGCGACGGTTTGAGGGGGCGAATATGACCCAGCCCCCAAACAAAAACGCCCCGGAGCTGGCGGGCTCCAAGGGCGCTATTCAAAAATCGGACGGCACTGATTTTACCGCCCTGCAAGCTGCATTCGCACAGCGCGGGCATCACCTGAACCACGTCACTTCCCCGGACGGCACAACCACCTATTGGGCCGAGCGCTGGGGACTGGTGCGCTACCTGCCCAGCTTGCACGATGCCGCGCTGTTTTTGGCGCAGATTGGGGGGCGGCTGTGATCGCATCCGAACAATTCCAACAAGCCATTGCAGGCGCGGGCCTGCCAGTACCCGAGGTGATCCACGGCGACGGCACGCTGTACCGATTCAGCACCAACGGCAAGCGCATGGATCAATCGGGCTGGTACGTACTGCACGACGATGGCGACCTTCCGGCGGGCGCTTTTGGCTGCTGGCGCAGCGGGCTATCGCAGACCTGGTGCAGCAAAGACACCCAGGCCATGACCCAGGCCGAGCGCAGCGCCCACCAGCAGCGCATGCAGGCCATTGCCCAGCAGCGCGAAGCCGACAAGGCCCAGCGCCAGCACGATGCAGCGACTGCGGCGGCGCAGCGCTGGGAAGCTGCGCTACCGGCCCCGGCAGATCATCCGTACCTGGTGCGCAAGGGCATTGGGCCCCACGGTATCAAGGCCGAGGGCGAGGCACTGCTGATCCCGCTGCGCGATGCATCGACCACCTTGCACAGCCTGCAAGCCATCGGCCCAGAGGGTGACAAGCGCTTTCAGCCGGGCGGGCGCATCAAGGGCTGCTACTTTGGCATCGGCAAGCCCAAGGGCGTGCTGATCGTGTGCGAGGGTTTCGCCACCGGGGCCAGCATCCATGAGGCCACCGGCCATGCCGTAGCGTGCGCAATGAATGCGGGCAATCTGCTGGAAGTGGCCCAGGCACTGCACAGCAAGTACCCCAAGCTGCGCCTGATCCTGGCGGCTGACGATGATGCTTTTACCGACGGCAATCCGGGTATCAGCAAGGCCACCGATGCGGCAAGGGCCGTAGGTGGCTACCTGATAAAACCTGATTTTGGCGAGCAGCGAAGCGAGGCGGAAACCGACTTCAACGACCTGCACCAGCGGGCAGGATTGGAGGCTGTGAGGGCGTGCATTGATGGCGCTGCACCCGTGGCACAAGCGCCAGCATTCCCACCATTGGAGGGGGCGGACGATAGCGGCACATGGCCTGATCCCATTCCCCTGCCCGATGCCCTGCCACCCGTGGCCCCGTTCGACCCCGAGCTGTTGCCCCAGGCGCTGCGCGGCTGGATCGTGGACATTGCCGAGCGCATGCAGTGCCCGCCTGACTTCCCGGCTGTCGGGGTCATCACTGCGCTGTCTGGCCTGATCGGTGCGCGTGCCGTTGTGGCTCCCAAGCAGCATGATGACTGGCGCGTGGTACCCAATCTGTGGGGGCTGATCGTGGGCCGCCCTGGCGTGATGAAATCCCCGGCGCTAGGTGAAGTCTTGAAGCCGCTGCACCGGCTGGAATCGACCGAGCGCGAGCAATGGCAGGTGACGCACGAAGCATGGGAACTCGACACCAAGGTGGCCGAGCTGGCGAGCAAGGCGAACGAAAAGCAGGCGGCGGCTGTGGCGGCGAAAGACCCCGCAAAAGCCCGTGCGCTGCTGGCCCCGACCGACCAGCCCAGCGAGCCGACCATGCGGCGCTACGTGGTCAACGACAGCACGGTGGAAGCGCTGGCCGACCTGTTGGTGGAAAACCCGTGGGGCGTGCTGGTGTACCGCGATGAAGTCCACGGGCTGCTGTGCTCCATGGATCGGCAAGGGCAGGAAGGCGCACGCGGTTTCTACCTGACCGGCTACGACGGCAACCAAGGCCATGCGGTGGATCGGATCGGGCGCGGGCACAGCTATGTGCCCCGTGTGTGCATGGCGATGCTGGGCGGGATTCAACCGGGCAAGGTTCAAAGCTATGTACGCGAGGCCGTGATCGGCGGTGCGGGCGATGATGGCCTGTTGCAGCGCTTTGGCCTGGCGGTATGGCCTGACGTGGAGCGGGATTTCAAGCTGGTGGATCGCTGGCCTGACACACACGCCAAGCAGGCGGCATGGGCCGTGTTCGAGCGCCTGAATGGACTGCTGCCCGCGACCGATGATTATCCGCAGGAATGGCGATTCAGTCCCGAGGCGCAGGCTATTTTTTATGAGTGGCTGATCCCGTTCGAGACTGGCATCCGGGGGGAGGACTTGCATCCGGCGCTGGTGTCGCACCTGGCGAAGTGGCGCAAGCTGATACCGGCGCTGGCGCTGATCTTTGCGCTGGTGGACACACCCGACAGCAGCGGCGTGATCCATGAGCGCGAGCTGATCCGGGCGCTGGCATGGGCCGAGCACCTACGCCCCCATGCCGAGCGGTTGTATGCGGCAGCACTGATACCGGAGACTACCGGGGCGCATGCACTGCTGGTGAAGATCAAAGGCGGAAAGCTGTGTGACGGCGACGGGGTGCTGTGGGAGTCATTCACGCCCCGGCTGGTGGCTGTGAAAAGCTGGGCCGGATTGAATTCGGTGGACAGCGTGCGCAAGGCGGCGGAACTGCTGGCCGACTACGGCTGGCTGGCCCGCGAGACCGCCCCCACGGGATCGGCAGGCGGCAGGCCCAGCGAGCGCTACCTGATCCATCCGGCGCTGCTGGCGGGGGGCAAAGCATGAGCACCTGGCTTGCGCGCCTGAAAAACCAAAACACCCCAGGAGCAGAGGCTACAAAACCTACGAAACCCACCCACGACACCCCGGAAGGGGGTTTTGTAGGTTTCGTAGCCCACCCCCAGGGGCATATTCAGAAATTCAACGGGGCTGTGGCGCACCCAGAAACCCCGGCGGCGAATGCGCCAGCCATCGACCCCGACCGCTGGGCCTGGCCGCACAGCAGCGCCATGAACGGGCAGGAACTCGACACCCTCATGGCGCGGCAAGCCCTGTTCTGCCAGCGTGGCGCATCGGCCCAGGATGCCGAGCGCCTGGCCGACAGACTGGTGAACCGGGATCGCAGCAGCGATGACCGGCGGCTGTGCCTGGAGTGCCGACACCTGCGCGGCGAAGGCCCCTACCGCTGCGGCAATGCGCGGGCGGCTGGCCTGCATGCTGACCTGGCCCGCGACCTGGTGCTGACATTGCAGCGCTGCCATGGGTATGAGGATGCACGCTTGCCCATGGGTTTGATCGTTGACGCTGCACCACCGGCCCCGGCATCCGAATCTGCGCCAGCACCGGCCCCAACACCATCCGGCCCGACGTGGCGGGAGCTGGATCGCGCCTATCTGGCGCACCACCAGCAATGCACCGCGTGCCAGTGCGCAGGCCGGGGCTACGGGCAGCGCTGCGCCATCGGCATGCAGCTATGGACGGCGTACAGCAGCATGAATTCAGACTTGAAGGGATAGACCATGGCAACCACCAAAAACACCAAGGGCAAGGACAAAACCCCGCCTGATCCCAATGCATTGCGGGTTGAAGTGCAGCCGGATGACAACCATTCCGAAAAGCTGGCCGCGCTGGCAACCGACGGCGCACTGACTGCAATCACGATGCAAGCCTATGCAGGCGGTGGCAAAGAGCTGGGAGTGACGGAGCTACTAGCCGCAATGCGCAAGGCCGGAGATGAAACTGTGGCCGGAGACATGGGCCGGTTTGAGCGCGTACTGACCCACCAGTTTCTGACCTTGGATGCACTGTTCAACAACCTGGCGCAACGCTCAGGGCGGCAAGAATCTTTCAAGGGCATCGAGGTGCTGATGCGGCTGGCCCTCAAGGCGCAGTCCCAGGCACGCGCAACGGCGGAGACCCTGGCACTGATGAAGAACCCCATGCCCTACATCCGGCAAGCCAACATTGCCCATGGCCCCCAGCAGGTCAACAACGGCACTCCCACGAGCGCGGGGAAAAATCAAAGTCCACCAAACGAACTATTGGAGCACCAGCATGGCAACACCCTGGACATTGGAGCGACGGCAGCGGCAGGCCGAGCTGATCCGGCAATGGCAACCGTGGAAGCAAAGCACCGGCCCACGAACACCCGAGGGTAAGGCAACGGCGTCACGCAACGCCTGGCAGGGCGGGCACCGGGCACAACTGCGAGAGTTGACCCAAGCGCTGAATGCCGAGCTGGCCGAAATGCGCAGGATCAGCACCCTGGAGCGAGAGTAGTAATGGGCCTGGAAGGAGGCAGCGATCAAGACAACGCAAATACGGAGCGGAGTGGAAGGCTGAAACGCTCAAGAAACTTTACACTATTGGCAATCAGCGCGCTTGAAAGTGATGTTGTAGCTCTGCGTGGGCGTGGTCACGGAGTATTGGTAGGTAACGCCCCGACCCATGATTGCCAAGACAGAACGACCCTTGCAGAGCCCAGCCTTCAAGTTCTGCGCGGCTGCCTGCGCAGTGAGTGCCTCCGCAAGCTGCACTGTGTAGTTAAGCGTCCGAATCTGCGGTAAATATATAGCGCGTGTGATGGTTGTAACGGCATCGGTTTGGATGGGCGCGGCGGCGGTTGTCTGCTGCGCGATAGCTGCCACGAACGCATCAAATTCAGCAGGTTTCATAACTCGGATTTCGGCTACAGGATCGCTGATGGACTGTGCCATCACCCCGAGGGCGCACGTCATCGCTACTGCCGCTATCGCCACGCGAGTTTGAGTCTGCATAAATTTTCCCTATTCTGTTTTGGAAATGTGGCTTGGCTCGCCCAAGTAGGCGCGGAAACATCTTTATAGCGCGCTTATCGACCCAAAAAAAGCTGGGTAGCTAAGCCATGACCGGGGAACAAATCGGGGAACAAATCTCAAAACTGCATTGGTAATTTCATTGAAAATCAATAACTTGCGAAGTTCATTCAGTAGACGCCAGCCCAATAACAAAACCCCAACCGTTCTCGGTTGGGGTTTTTTCTTGCCTGATCGCGCCGACTCCCGCGTGTTCTTGGGGGCTCCTGCGGGAACCTGCGGACTTCACCAGCCGCCCGAATTGCCCGTTCCTTGCCACACTCCACTCTCTCCTGGCCATTCCTCGCTCCGACCTCGCTCCCTAAAAGTTGTCCGAAGTCCGCAAGGGCCACAAGTCAGCGCCATACAGATCAAAGGGTTACGCGCGGACGAATCAAGCGGTTGGATTGCAGCATCGGGTGGCGAAGGAAACGCTGCGGTTGCGTTTCGTCGGTAGTTATCGAGAACTACCGACATGTTGCAACGCGAAAGTACGTGCTTGGATGGTGGCCAAGATAAGAAACGCCTTGTCAGGACAATGTCCGGACGAGTACAATAAAGGCATCCAATATCAGTCCGGAGGGGCACCATGAGCACCCTGAATCTTTCCAAGACCGAACGCATTGACGTTCGTGCCAGCACGCCGGTCAAGCAGCTGCTGCAGGAGGCCGCACGCGCCTGCCACAAGAACGTCAGCGAGTTCCTGCTCGACGCGGGCGTGACGGCGGCCGCGCAGACGCTGGCAGATCGTCGCCAGTTCGTGCTGGACGACACACAGTGGCAGGCCTTCCAGGAGGCGCTGGACCGCCCGGTGCAAAGCAAGCCGCGTCTGAAGAAGTTGCTGCGTGAACCTGGGGTGCTGGGTTGAGCAATGACTACTCACCCGTTCGCAAGCTTGCTGCAACGGATCAGGTCGATGCGTTCGACTGCGGCCAGGCCGCGCTGAACCAGTTCCTGCAGCGCTACGCGCTCGTCAACCAGAAGTCCAACAGCGCGCAGACCTATGTCTGCTGCCAGGGTGACGTGGTGGTCGGCTTCTACAGCCTGGCCGTTGGTAGCGTCGATCCGGAAGCCGCGCCGTCGAGAGTGATGAAGGGGCTGGCGCGCCACCCGTTGCCGGTCATGATCCTGGCCCGGCTCGCGGTGGACAAGGAGCATCAGCGCAAAGGCCTGGGCCAGGCCTTGCTCAAGGATGCGCTGCTGCGTACCGCACAGGCTGCCGACATCGCCGGCATTCGTTGCCTGTTGGTCCATGCCAAAGACGACGCAGCGCGGCAGTGGTACGAATCGTGGGAGTTCGAACCCAGCCCGACTGATCCGTACCATCTGTTCCTCATGCTGAAGGATCTCAAGGGCATGTTGAGCTGAGGGGTGCCTCCGCCTCAGAGCCCGACTCTCTCCCGCTGCTCATCCCACAACGCGGGCGGGTCCACCGCCAGGTCAAACAGCGTGACGTGGTTCGGCAATGCGTCGTCCAGGATGGCCGCCACGATGTCGGGCGCCAGCGTGGTCAGGTTGACCATCCGGCTGACGTAGCTGTTGTCGATTCCTTCCCGCGTGGCGATCTCCTTCAAGGACTTCGCCTCTCCTGATTCGAGCATCGCCAGCCAGCGGTGACCCCTAGCCAGCGCCAGTTGGATCGAGGTCGGTGCCACGTCCCACGGCCTGACCGGCGCGGTTTCGCCGTTTGGCAAGGTGACCAGTTTGCGGCCGCTGCGGCGTTTGATCTGGATCGGCACTGACAGGGTCAGCCTGCCGTCGCTGGTCTGCAGGATGTCCGGCTCACCGGTCTTCTGGATTCGGATGTCGCTCATGCCCGTGCTACCTCCTGTTGCTCGACCGGTTCGGGGCGCAGCTCCAGCACCAGACGCTCAATGCCGTTGGCGCGCAGCCGGACTTCGAGGTCATTGGGCGACACGATGACTTTCTCCACCAGCAACTTCACGATCCGGGTCTGCTCGGCCGGGAACAGTTGATCCCAAATCGCGTCGAGCCGGGTCATGGCCACGGTGATCTTCGCCTCGTCCAAAGTAGGATCGAGCTTGATCGCCTGCGGCAACATCTCACCCAGGAGATTCGGGGCACGCAGGATCGCGCGCAGTTGGTCGAGCACGGCCGACTCGAGTTCGGCGGCCGGCAGTCGCGGCAGGCCCGAGGCTCCCGCGTGCTCCTTGGCATCCCGCTGTGGCACGTAGTAACGGTAGCGCCGGCCATTCTTTTTGGTGGTGTGCCATGGTGAAAGTGCGCGACCGTCGTTGCCGAACACGATGCCCTTGAGCAGATAGGGAACCTTCGCCCGCGTCGTGTTGCCCCGCACCCGGCCATTCGTCTCCAGGATCGCGCGGACGCTATCCCACAATTCGCGGCTGATGATGGGAGGGTGCTCCGCCTGGTACCACTGGTCCTTGTGCCGCAACTCACCAAGGTAGGTCCGGTTGCTGAGGAGCTTGTAGATGTGGCCCTTGTCGATCGGTCTGCCCTCGCGGGTCTTGCCGTCTTGCGTGGTCCAGGCTTTCGACGTCACGCCATCCAGTTTCAGCTCCTTGACGAGAGCCGTACTGGAGCCGAGTTCAACGAAGCGCTGGAAGATGTGCCGGATTAGTTTGGCCTCGCGTTCGTTGGGCACCAGTCGACGGTTCTCCACGTCGTAGCCCAGCGGTGGCACGCCGCCCATCCACATACCCTTGCGCTTGCTGGCTGCGATCTTGTCGCGAATGCGTTCGCCGGTGGCCTGGGCGGCGAGCGCACCATCCGCGAACGCGTCTCCGCGCTCTCGACGCAGGGCTATATCAAGTATTTCCGCAACGCGGCTGACTACGGTCTGCCATCCAGCGGCCGCACCAAGTTCGGCTATCTCTGCGTAGAAGGCATGGTGCTGCGCTTGCCAGCTGGCGATGTCGACACGGCCACCGGCGAGCTGCCGATGCGCGAGCACAAGGTGCTCCCCACCCACTACAAGTGCCCGCATTCCGGCGCCTCGATGCCTGTCGAGAACCCCGAGGTGTGGGTCTACCACGACGAACTGAACGACCCGGAGGCCTCATGAACATTGCCCAATCGGCAGTTGGCAGCGCCGTTGCCAACTGCACCCATTTCCTTGCCAACTTCCCGCAGTTGGCAAACCCCTGCCAACTAGAAGTCCAGCCAGAACAAGGCATTACAGGGAATGACCCGCAGTTGGCAGTTGGCAACGCTGCCAACTTGCCAACTGGCGCAAATCCGCACCGTTGCTGGACTTTGTCCCTTTCTCCAGTTGGCGAAAACTCCCCCTCCTACTACGTAGGAGAGGGACCAGGAGGTCCCTCTGCCCTACGTCGGGGACTTGCCGGCCACCCGGGCTCAGATCATCGGCGGCGATCCGTGCCATCGATCCTGGCACTGGACCTTGGCACCCAAACCGGCTGGGCAGTACGCGATCGCGACGGCGCCGTGACCAGCGGAACGGAATCCTTCAAGCCGCAGCGCTTTGAGGGTGGCGGCATGCGCTACCTGCGCTTCAAGCGCTGGCTCACCGAGATCAAGCAGTCCTGCGATGGCATCGAAGCGGTGTACTTCGAGGAAGTCCGCCGCCACGCCGGCGTCGATGCGGCACACGCCTACGGCGGGTTCATGGCCCACCTCACCGCATGGTGCGAGCACCACCAGATCCCGTACCAGGGCGTTCCGGTGGGCACGATCAAGAAGCACGCCACCGGCAAAGGCAATGCGAGCAAGGACCAGATGATCGGCGCCGTTCGTCTGCGTGGCCACGCGCCTGCCGACGACAACGAAGCCGACGCCATTGCCCTCCTGCACTGGGCGATCGAGACGCAGGAGGTGTGACATGAAGGTTCCGACTCCCGCATACCGCTGTGCCCTGGCTCGACTGCAACCCGATCCGCGACCCGATCCGGAGCAGATCAAGCGCGAGGGCTGGCGCGACCAACAGATCCTGGTGATATCGCCCGACGACACGCGGCTCGACTGGGTCGAACGTGAACTGCTTCGCCGTATCGGCGATCGGCTGTACGGGCCGAAGGAGCGTCGACATGGCTGAGTGGACGATCGAGACTGTGGCGGACCGATTCATCGAGGCCGCACGAACCGCCCACCTCCTTCCTCCGGTTCGTGTGCGGGGCTACTTCAACTGCTGGCCGGCGATCAAACGCATGCCATGGGAAAACCTGGGAGCTGAGCCACGGGTCTACCGCTTTCCTCCCGACCCTGCTGCCATCGACCGGATGCTGGAGACCATGCGGTGGGTTCAGTGGCTGGAAGAAGAACAGCGACACCTCGTCTGGATGCGAGCACAACGATATCCGTGGAAGGACATCTGCTGCCGCTTTGCCTGTGACCGGACAACCGCATGGCGTCGCTGGCAGACGGCACTCGAATTGGTCGCCGTGCACCTGCGGATGGAAAAGAAAACTGGGGCAGCCGGCAATTGCCGCTGACGTTGGGTGTAGTTGCGAACAGTCGCGAAGTCGTTGGGAATCCTGCGTGTCGATGCGGGTTTCGGTCGCTTTTTGGCGTGCAACATCCTGAGGTTTTTTCGCTAGTATTACGGCTAATCTTGCGAGCATTGAGTGCGTAAAGGCCACGGAGCGATCTGTGGCCTTCTTCGTTTCTGGCTCGCGATGGCCACGACCCGTTGCGACGGGTCCTTCCCGGCCAGAAAGCAATGCGGGGGGCGCGAGCGCGACGCTTCTCTAGCGTCAGGCTGCAAAATCAGGTTACCACCAGGGCAGGTTACCGGCCCCGGTTACCACCCAGCCAGGCGGTTACCACCGCACCAGATTTTTCATTCACCCGACCCGCCCAGCGGCAACGCTCGGCGGGTTTTGTTTTTGGGGCTTCCATTTTGAACACGCTCAACGTCGAGTACCGCAAGGTCGAGGCGCTGATTCCCTACGCCCGCAATCCGCGCACGCACGCCGAGAGCCAGATTTCCAAGATCGCGGCCAGCATCGTCGAGTACGGCTGGACGAACCCGATCCTGGTCGATGGCGACAACGGCATCATCGCCGGGCACGGGCGTTTGGCCGCTGCGCGCAAGCTCGGCCTGGATCAGGTGCCGGTGATCGAACTGGCCCACCTGACCGTCGCGCAAAAGCGGGCACTGGTGATTGCCGACAACCGACTGGCACTGGATGCAGGCTGGGACGAAGATATGCTGGCCTTGGAACTGGCCGAGTTGTCCGACGCGGGATACGACCTCGCTCTGACCGGCTTCGAGGAAGCAGAGATCGAGGCACTGCTCACCGGCGCGGTGGCCGTCGCAGATGATGAATCAGAGTCTGAAGCCGACGAGTCTGACCTGGCCGACGACGTGCCGGAAGTACCCGTCATGGCGGTATCCCGCCCCGGCGATGTCTGGGCGATTTGCCCGCACCGCCTGATCTGTGGTGACGCCACCGACCGTGACGTGGTTGCTGCGCTGATGCAGGGTGAAGTCTCTCGCCTGTGCTTCACCTCGCCGCCCTACGGCAACCAGCGCGACTACACCTCGGGCGGCATCTCTGATTGGGACGGCCTGATGCGTGGCGTGTTCGCGCACCTGCCGATGGCAGGCGACGGTCAGGTGCTGGTCAATCTTGGCCTGATCCACCGCGACAACGAGGTGATCCCGTATTGGGACGGTTGGCTATCTTGGATGCGCCAGCAGGGCTGGCGGCGCTTTGCCTGGTACGTCTGGGATCAGGGGCCTGGGATGCCCGGCGACTGGGCGGGCCGTTTCGCGCCGAGCTTCGAGTTCGTCTTCCACTTCAACCGGGAGAGCCGCAAGCCGAACAAGATCGTCCCCTGCAAGCACGCAGGCCAGGAATCGCACCTGCGCGCCGATGGCTCGTCCTCCGCCATGCGTGGCAAGGATGGCGAGGTGGGCGGCTGGACGCACAAGGGGCTGCCGACGCAAGACACCCGCATCCCCGACTCTGTGATCCGCGTGATGCGCCATAAGGGCAAGATCGGCCAGGACATCGATCACCCAGCCGTGTTCCCGGTGGCGCTGCCGGAATTCGTGATCGAGGCTTACACGGACGCGGGCGACATCGTGTTTGAGCCCTTCGGCGGCAGCGGCACGACGATGCTGGCCGCCGAGCGCACCGGTCGGATCTGCTGCAGCGTGGAAATCGCCCCGCAGTACGTGGACGTGGCCATCAAGCGGTTCCAGCAGAACCACCCCGGCATACCGGTCACCTTAATCGCCACCGGTCAGTCCTTCGAGCAGGTCGCCGCTGAGCGCGCCACCACCCCTGATGCCGAGGTAGTGGCATGAACTGGCTGGCCGACAAGATCGAACAGTGGCCGACCGCCAAGTTGCTGCCCTACGCCCGCAACGCGCGCACCCATTCCGAGGAACAGGTGGCGCAGATCGCCGCCAGCATTGCGGAGTTTGGATTCACCAATCCGATCCTTGCGGGCAGCGACGGCATCATCGTCGCGGGGCACGGTCGTCTCGCCGCCGCCCAGAAGCTGGGGCTGGAACGGGTACCGGTGGTCGTACTGGATCATCTGAGTCCGACGCAGCGCAGGGCCCTGGTCATTGCAGACAACCGCATCGCCGAAAACGCGGGTTGGGACGACGCGATGCTGAGGATCGAACTGGAAGCCTTGCAACTCGAAGGCTTCGATCTGGACATCACCGGCTTTGACGCCGACGCACTGGCCGAACTGATCGCGGGCGACGAGCCGGACAACGAGGGCGAGACCGATGAGGATGCGGTGCCCGAAGTCAGCGAGACGCCGATCTCGCGCCCAGGCGATGTCTGGATCATGGGCCAGCACCGGCTGCTGTGCGGCGACTCGACCGTGGCCGAGAGCTTCGACCTACTGATGCAAGGCGAAGTGGCGGACATGGTCTTCACCGACCCGCCGTACAACGTGAACTACGCCAACAGTGCCAAGGACAAGATGCGCGGCAAGGATCGCGCTATCCTGAACGACAACCTCGGCGACGGCTTCTACGACTTCCTGTTGGCGGCGCTGTCGCCGACCATCGCACATTGCCGTGGCGGGATCTATGTGGCGATGTCGTCCAGCGAACTGGATGTGCTGCAGGCCGCGTTCCGCGCCGCCGGTGGCAAGTGGTCGACTTTCATCATCTGGGCAAAGAACACCTTCACGTTGGGTCGTGCCGACTACCAGCGCCAGTACGAGCCGATCCTCTACGGATGGCCCGAGGGGGTGACACGCCACTGGTGTGGTGACCGCGACCAGGGGGACGTGTGGAACATCAAGAAGCCCCAGAAGAACGACCTGCACCCGACGATGAAGCCGGTGGAGTTGGTCGAGCGCGCGATTCGCAATTCGAGCCGCCCTGGCAACGTGGTTCTCGACCCGTTCGGTGGCTCTGGAACGACGCTGATCGCCGCCGAGAAGGCAGGCCGCATTGCGCGGCTGATCGAACTCGACCCCAAGTACGTCGACGTGATCGTGCGCCGGTGGGAGGAGTTCACCGGCAAGCAGGCCACCCGCGAGGCGGATGGCGCGGTGCTTGATCAGGCGGCCAGCAATTCCTCGACGATCTCGCAGTGAATCACAAAGCCCGTCAGGTATGGCAGACCGCGCGGGATGCCGTATTGCTTGCTCGTCTGGCGGCCAATCGTCCAGCCCATCCAGCGTTGGGTGGCGGTGTTGATCGCGTCCGCCAGGGCCTTGCCTTCGTAAAGCACGTTCTGGACGTCGTCGGCAAAGTGGCGTCCGTGGCGACTGTCGAGGAAGACCCTGACCGATTCGAGGGGCTGGCCGGTGGCGTCCGAAATGGCGGCCATCGTCAGGGGCCACGCGCCGCTGGCTTGCTCGTTCATCGCGCCCCAAAAGCCCCAGGCTTCGTTCTGGGTGGCTGGGATTTGCGTGGTGGTGTTCATCTCTGGCTCCTTTGGGTTGATCGTTGCGACACCCGTAGTAACGCGCTGTTCGATTGAGAAGCCAAGCTTACTGGGCGAAAATCTCTCGATGCTGAAACCATCAGACAGATCTCGCCAGTGTTTCTTACCGCCTATTCCTGAATTGGACTTGGCGGCAGATTGGTTGTCTTTGGCTGCGGATGCTGTGCTTGAAGGCCGTGAGGATGATGCGAAACAGTTGATTGTCAAAGCAGATATGCCAGTCCTCGGTGGGTTTGCGCAACGCATCACCGGAAAAATTGATCCAGCGATCCACTGGCAGTCTCGTATGCCCACTGATTTCCTGGCTGAACGAATTAAACAGCGTATGCCCAGTTCTTCGGTTGAGTACGGGATCTACCAGCGCGATGGTTGGCGCTGTCGCTTCTGCAGCATCAAAGTCATTTCCCCGAAAGCAAGAAAGTTGCTTGTGGAGATGTTCCCTGCGGTGGCGCGATGGGGCCGGGTCAATCGCGATAAGCACTACGCACTGAGTGCGTTGACCGCAACACTTGACCACATCCTTCCGCACAGTCGTGGGGGCACCAACGAAGAAGGCAATTTGGTCGCGGCTTGCGGCATGTGCCAGTTTGGACGCGGGCATTGGACGCTCGAGGAAGTCGGCTTTACCGACCCCCGCGAACGAGCACCCATCGTCGACAACTGGGATGGGCTGACGCGCTTACTGCGTTAACAGCCTTCAGGCGATGCGGTACACCCGCTCGCCGCCCTGTGGTTTGTCCGACACGATGGTCAGGCCCAGCTTTTTCTTGAAGGCCCCGGCGAAGGTGCCGCGCACTGTGTGCGCCTGCCAACCGGTGGTGGCGCAGATCTGGCCGATGGTTGCGCCCTCGGGGCGTTGCAGCATCCGGATCACTTCGGCTTGCTTGCTGTTGTCGCGGGTGCGCGGCTTGACCCACGTTGCTTCGGCGGCGGTTACGGCGGCTTCCAGTTCGGGATCGCTCGTGGCGGCTGGGGCACCTTCTGCGTTGGCGATGATCTGGTCGAGATTGGCTTCGAATTGACCGATGCCATTCTTGTTCACCCCCGGGCGTGGCATGTCCAGGGCGTCGTAGCCCTCGGCGGTGACGCACCAGCCCTCGCCATCGGGCGTGATCAGGGCACGGTTGAACATCCCGTCGAGCACTTTCTTGCGCGCGCCGCCTTTGATGTTGTCGGGGAACCAGTCGATCTTGCCTGCGCTGGTGTTGATGGCCTTGGCCAGGATGGCGTGCTGGGCCGGGGTCAGGCTGGTGGTGGTCATTTGCTGCTCCTTCGGGGTGGTGGATGACGATGTGATGAACGCGCTGTCCTGGACTGAGGCCAAGTGCTTATTGCGGGGCTTCGCAGCTTTCCGATCAGTCCTTGGCGATTTCCGCTTCCGAGGCCTTCGGGATCGCTGCGCCAAGTTCGACGCCCGCATTGAAGGCCGCTTCCAGCGCGTCCTTGAGGCACCACACCGCCGTGTCGTGGAAGTCGAGGCTGTCGGCGTGGCGGGTTTGCAGGGTTTTGATGCCGAGATGCTTCTGGGCGATCAGGGTGTACCCATCGCCGTGCTGGTGCCGCGCGTGCAGCTCAAGAAGCGCCTGAACATCGAACGCATCGTCGCCGGTCGGATTCCGCGCCTCTCCGCACGGATCGAGAAGCAGTTGCGGCTGGTGGACTGAAATGGCAAACCGCATTTCCATCCTTGTTGCGCTCGAAGGCGCTGACGAGGGGCTCAAACGCGCCATCAATTCGGCCGAGCGCAGCCTCGGCGAGTTTGGCTCGAACGCCAAGACCGCAGGCGATAAAGCTGCCGCCGGGATGGCCGAGGTCAAGGCCGGAATGAGCGCATTTGGCGATCAGGTCGCCAAGGCCAAGACGCAGTTGCTGGCTTTCCTCACCCTCAACTGGGCGGCGGGCAAGGTGCAGGAGATCGTCCAGATCGCCGACGCCTGGAACATGATGTCTGCGCGCTTGAAGCTCGCCACCGCAGGCAGCCGCGAGTACACGGTCGCTCAGAAGGAACTGTTCGCCATCGCACAGCGCATCGGCGTGCCGATCCAGGAAACCGCCACGCTGTACGGCAAGCTACAACAGGCCGTGCGGATGCTGGGCGGCGAGCAGAAAGATGCGCTCTCGCTCACCGAAAGCATCTCGCAAGCACTGCGCATCTCCGGCGCATCGGCCACCGAGGCGCAGTCGTCCCTGCTGCAGTTCGGGCAGGCCCTGGCCTCAGGCGTGCTACGCGGCGAGGAATTCAACTCCGTCGTCGAAAACAGCCCGCGTCTGGCCAAGGCACTGGCCGATGGCCTGAACGTGCCTATCGGACGGCTGCGCAAGCTCGCCGAGGAAGGTCGGCTCACCGCCGATGTGGTGGTCAACGCCCTGATGAGCCAGAAGGACAAGCTGGCCGCCGAGTACGCACAACTGCCGATGACCGTGAGCCAGGCCTTCACGCGCCTGTCGAACGCCTTCGGCCAGTGGATCAGCCGTCTGGACGAATCGACCGGCTTCACCAAGAAGCTCGCCGAGGCCCTGACGTGGCTGTCGGAGAACCTGGACACGGTGATGAAGTGGCTGGGACGTATCGCCGAGGTCGGCCTCGCGGTACTGGTCTACCGCCTGATCCCGGCGCTGATCATCGCTTGGCAGACAGCAGGTGCGGCGGCGGTGACTGCGGCCAGCACCACGGCGGCGGCGTGGGCAGCGGCCAACCTGTCGGTGTCGAACGCCATCGCCACCGTCGGCAAGCTGCGCGTCGCTTTCGGGGTGCTCGGTGCGGCCATCATCGGCTGGGAGATTGGGACGTGGCTGTCCGAGAAATTCGAAATCGTCCGCAAGGCGGGCATCTTCATGGTCGAGGTGCTGATGACGGGCATCGAGCACCTGCGCTTCCGCTGGGAAGTGTTCGCCGCCATTTTCACATCCGACACCATCGCCGAAGCCACGCTCGACGCCGACACCACGCGATTCGATCAGGCGATTGCTGATCTGGACAAGGCGCTGGCTGAGAAGGAGTACCTGCTGCAGATCCAGGCCGACCTGCAGGAAGCGGAGCAGAAGCTCAAGGAATACGAGCAGTTGCTCAAGGAAGGCAAGACGCTGCCGGTCGATGCCGACGTCAGCCAGGCACGCGAAGCGCTGGATCGGCTCAAGGCCTACGCCGACCAAAACGCGCAGTTCCAACTGAAGGTAGCGACCGAGAAAGCGCAGGCGGCGATCACCAATGTCGAGGGGATGATCAAGGCGCTGGATCGCATCCAGACCGAGTCGCAGCATCAGGTGGCCAGCAACGTCGGCGCGGTGCGCGCGGAGATCGACAGCCTCAATGGGCGCAACACATCGAGCACCCACACGATCTACGTGACGAAGGTGGAAACCAACGCCACTGGTGGTCTGGTTGGCGGCGGTGTTCTGCGGTTTGCCGACGGCGGCGCGGTGTCTCCCGCCTTTCCTCGGATGAGCGGTGGCTCGGTGCCCGGCTCCGGCCACCACGACACCGTGCCGCGCACCCTGGAGGCCGGTGCCTTCGTGATCCGCAAGGCGGCGGTGCAGAAATACGGCAGCGGCGCGCTTTCTCGTCTGGCTAATAGCGTCGCTCACTTTGCCAGCGGTGGCTTCGTGGGGAGCGAAAAACAGAAAAAAAACCGGGAAGTTGTCCAAGCACAGAAGGTGATGGAACTGGGCATGCAAAGCATCAACGCGGGCAACTGGGGTGGCCCGATTGCCAACCAGGCCACACGCAATCACTGGTCGAAACTGTGGAATCTGGACAAGCCTGTGCTCGAACGCCTGGAGTCACTTAAGACCTTGACGAGCCGAGAGCAGGGCGCTTTGTCAGCGATTATTGAGCGTTGGAAATGGGCCATGAATAACAGCAAGCAAGACCTGGAGCGCGAGCTGATCGACTACATGGAGCAAAACCAGGGCGAGTTCTACCGGCGCGGTGGCTTGGCGAAATCCGACACCGTCCCGGCGATGCTCACCCCGGGCGAGTTCGTCGTGAACCGGCAGGCCGTCGCCCGCTACGGCGCGGGCTTCTTCGAGGCTATCAACAACTTGAGTGCTCCGGCGCAGGCACTGGCCGGACGAGCGATGACGAGCATCCAGGGCTTTGCCTCGGGCGGTTTGGTGCAACCCGTGGGCAGCAGCCTGCCACGTCCGTCACTGCCCGATAGTGCCCCGACCCGCACCGTGCGGGTGGAGTTGGCTGCAGGCGGCAACAAGGTCAATGCCACGGTCGATGCACGCGAGGAAGCGCGCTTGCTGCAACTGCTGGATGCCGCCCGCGCCCGCACGGCTTGACCGTGCGCTCCTGTTTCTCTACCTGAGGGTTTCCCGATGCAACTGAAGAACCTCGACACCGGGGTGGCTCTGCCATTGCCGGACGACTTGCTCTGGAGCGACGAGCACGCGTGGTCGCCTGCGGTCGCCAATGCGTCCTACCTCATCACCGGGGCCTTGCTGATCCAGTCGGCCACCCGGCAGGCAGGTCGGCCGATCACCCTGGTGGGCGCACCCGATATGGCCTGGGTGACGCGTTCCGCCGTCGAGCAGTTGCGCGCGTGGGCGGCGATTCCGGTGGGCGGCAGCACAGGCCGCTTCGAACTGACTTTCGCCGATGGCCGGGTCTTCACGGTCGCTTTCCGCCACCAGGAGGTCGCCATCGAGGCCGAACCCGTGCTGGGCATCCCGGCGCGATCCGGCAACGACTTCTACCGCCTGACCCTTCGATTTTTGGAGATTGCCTGATGCCAATTCAATCTGGCGACGTGAAGCTGCTCAAGTCCGCCGTGATGGCGGACGTGCCCGAAGGCGGCGGCGCGCCCACGGGACTCGTGATTGCCGATGGCGTATCGAACGCCATCTTCCCCGACATCTCCGAGCTGGATCGCGCCGGAGGCCGTGTCAACCTGCGCAAGAGCTTCGTGCAAGTGGCCACGGATGACACCGACACCTACTTCGGGGCCAACGTCATCGTGGCTGAGCCGCCGCAGGACGAGCGCGTCAGCGTCACGCTGTTCTCCACCCGCAAGACGTTCGACACGTGTGAGCAGGCGCAGACCCGCATCGAGGCCTACCTCAACAAAGGGCCGGAGTGGGCGGGCTACCTGTTCGAGAACCACATTGCGGGCCAGCGGGTGATCCAGCTCTTCCAGCGCCTCAGCGACGCCGTGCCCAACGTCGGCCAGACCCTCGTCCTGATCGAGAACGAAGGACTGCCTACGCAGAAGGAGCAGTACATCCGCGCCACCGCCGTGTCGGTGGTCGAGCGCAGCTTCACTTACAACACCGACCAGGACTATAAGGCGGCGGTCGTCACCGTCGCCATCAGCGACGCGCTGCGCTTCGATTTCACGGGCTCGCCCGCCAGCAGAACCTTCACGCGGGCAACCAATAGCACGAAAACGCGCGACACGGTGGTGGCCGACGCGGGCACCTACGTCGGCGTCGTGCCGCTGACGCAGGCTGCCAATGTGGGCGACTTCACCATCAAGGGCGCGTCCATTTACACACAGCTCGTGCCCAGCGCCCAGACCGAGACGCCGATCTCCTTTGTGCCACCCTACGCCGCGGCAGGTTTGCCGGTACCGGGCGCGGCACCCGTGAGCTACACGGCCAGCCACGCCTGGAACACCAGCATCAAATTCAACCTGCCGGGTGGCTGCCTGCCGGGGTCGCTGTCCATCGTCACCGATGGCATCACGATCTTCGACGACGCGGGCCTGCTCAAGACCGCCAGCGGCACGCTGGGCACCATCGACTACGCCAACGGCATCCTGAGCCTGAACTCCGGCTCGATGTCCAACAGCAAAGCCATCACCTACACACCTGCTGCACAACTGCAGCGCGCGCCGCAAAGCGCGGAGATCGCGGTCACACCGGAATCGCGCAGCCAGTCCTACGTCGGCACCGTGAACCCGGTGCCGCAACCCGGCACGCTTGCCATCAGCTATATGGCTCAGGGCCGCTGGTACGTGCTGTCGGATGGCGGCAATGGCTCACTCAAAGGGCTGGATGCCAGCTACGGCGCGGGCACTTTCAACAAGAACACCGGGGCCTTCGTCGTGACCTTGGGGGCATTGCCAGACGTGGGCTCTTCGCTGATTCTGACGTGGAACGTGCCGACCCAGGAAACGCAACAGCCAACCGCCGCTCTGAAGGCATCGCAGGCCCTGCAGCTTGCCCCGCCCGAAGGCAAAAGCGTTCAGCCGGGCACGCTCACCATCACCTGGCCACACGAGAGCGGCACGGGCACGCGCACGGCGTCCGCCACCAGGTCTGGCGAGATCAACGGTGAAGCCACCGGTAGCCTGAACGTCGCGCAGAACCTCTTGAGCTTCGCGCCGAATGTCCTGCCGCCAGTCGGCGCACTGCTGACCGTGGACTACGTTGCGGGCCCCAAGCAGGAAGACAGCTTCGCGCACCCCTCGCGCGATGGCCAGGGCAAGGTGCCGGTGACTGCAACCCTGGGCTCCATCGAGCCGGGTTCATTGGAGATCGAGTGGAACACCCTGACGGACACCGCCGTGCTCGGGGTCTACACGCTGCAGCAGATTCAGGCGATGGGGCTGGGCCTGTGGAACGGGGTCGATCCCACGCAATACGCCCGCGACGATGGTGCGGGCAATGTGCTGCGCGCAGGCCAAGTCATCGGTAGCGTCAACTACGCCACCGGGGCGGTACAGTTCCAGCCCGACGTCACGGTCAAGATTCCAAGTCCCGTCTACGGGGTGCAGCGCATTGGCTGGGCGTCGGGCGTGGGCCAGATGTTCCGCCTCAACTACGGCGGCATCAACTACGTGGATGCGCCGTCGCTCTACCCGAACGACGAGTCTGGCTACGTCAAGCTGCGCTACAACAGCGCGGGCTCGACCAGCAACCACAGCGAGACGTTCGCGTTCAGCCCGTCGTTTCGGCTGGTGCCTGGCGTCAACGCGCAGGTGGTGACCGGCACGGTGCTGCTGGCCATCGCAGGCAGCCAGCCCTGGGGTGACAACGGTCAGGGCACGCTGCGCGAATTCACGCCCAGCGGCTGGGTCACGCGCGGCAGCATCAACTACCTCTCGGGCGCAGTGACGCTCACCTCGTGGTCGTCGGGCGCGACCAACAGCATCACTCGCGCCAGTTGCGTGACCACTGTGGGCGAGAACATCTCCAGCGAGTACGTGTTCCGTACCGGTGCTGCGCCACTTCGCCCAGGATCGCTCTCCATTCAGTTCGCCCGCGCGGTGGGTGGAACCCAGACCGTGACGGCAGGCATCGACGGCACGATCACCGCGTCTGGCGTCATCGGCAGCGTCGATTACGACACCGGCCTCGTGCGGGTGCGATTTGGCACCGTGGTCACGGCGGCGGGCAACGAGAGCGAGCCGTGGTTCGACGCCGAGAACGTGCGGCCAGACGGCAAGATCTTCCGGCCAGAACCGGTCGCGGCCTCCAGCCTGCGCTACAGCGCCGTGGCCTACAGCTATCTGCCCCTGGATGCGGCGTTGCTGGGCATCGACCCTGTGCGCCTGCCCAGCGACGGGCGTGTGCCGATCTTCCGTCCAGGAGGCTTCGCCGTCGTCGGCCACACCGGTCGCATCACCGCCTCGGTCAGCAACGGCCAGACCATCGATTGCGCGCGGGTGCGTCTGTCGCGCGTGCGCGTGGTCGGCCACAACGGCGTGGTGATCCACACAGGCTACGTTACTGATCTCGAAGCAGGCACCGTCACGTTCACCGACGTGAGCCATGCATAACCTCTACGAGCAGTTCCGCCAACTCATCCCTGATCCGCTATTGCAGGCGGGCACGGTAGTGGGCGTCGGCTCCGGCGTCGTGACCGTTGCCTTGCCCGGCGGTGGCTTGATCCGCGCACGCGGTAGCGCTGCCATCGGCCAGAAGGTGTTCGTGCGTGATGACGTCATCGAAGGCAGCGCACCCAGCTTGACGCTGGAAATCATCGAAATCTGAAGCCCATCTTCCTGATCACCCCTGAACCCGCCTTGGTGCTACGTGCATCAGGCGGGTTTCGCATTTCTGGAGACCTGCAATGACCGAACCCGAACAACAACCCGCCGCCCTCGTGGAAAACATGCTGCTGCTGCGCCGCGAGGACTTCGACGAACTGCTTGACCGTGCCGCCGAAGGCGGAGCCGAGCGTTGCCTTGCCCATCTCGGGCTGGAGAACGGCAGTGCCGCGAAGGACATCCGCGAACTGCGCGATCTGCTGGAAGCGTGGCGCGATGCCCGCCGCACGGCGTGGCAGACCACCATCAAGGTCGTGACCACCGGCATCCTGGCCGCGCTGCTAGTGGGGGCCGCCATCAAGTTGAAGCTGATGGGAGGCGTCCAATGACCGCCAAGCCGAAGATCTCCCTTCTGGACGACTGGCGGCGCGTGTTGCGACGGGCCTGGAGCATCCGCTTCTCGCTGCTGGCTGCTGCCTTCACGGCGGCTGAAGTGGTGGTGCCGCTGTTCGGGGATGTACTGCCGCGCGGCGCGTTTGTGCTGCTGGCCTTTGCCGCCAGCATCGGCGCAACCGTTGCTCGCATCGTGGCGCAGCCGGAGATGCACCGATGACCCGGCCACCATCGCCAGTGATGCGCAGAACGGTGGCCGGACTGACGCTGTCCGCCGCCGCCCTAGTCGGCATCGTGCTGCACGAGGGCTACACCGACCGTGCAGTGATCCCCGCCAAGGGCGATGTACCGACCATTGGTTTCGGCACCACCACCGGGGTGAAGCTGGGCGACACCACCACGCCGCCGAAGGCGCTGGCTCGGGCGCTCACCGATGTGCAGCAGTTCGAGGGGGCGCTCAAACAATGCGTGACCGTGCACCTGGCCCAGCACGAGTACGACGCGTTGGTGAGCTTTTCTTACAACGTCGGCAGCCGCGCGTTCTGCCAGTCCACGCTGGTCAGAAAACTCAACGCCGAGGACTACGCGGGAGCCTGTGCCGAGCTGCTGCGCTGGCGCTTCTTCCAGGGCAAAGACTGCGCGCTGCCCACCAACGCGCGGCTGTGCGGCGGGCTGGCTACACGGCGAGAAGCTGAATACCGGCAGTGCATCGGGGAGGCGTCGTGAGCGTGATTCCGTGGCCGTACCGGCTGCTGGCACTCACGGCGCTCGGCATCGCCCTGGTTGGCTTTGGCTGGATCAAGGGGGCGAGCCACGTTCAAGCGCGATGGGATGCCGCCATCCAGCAACAAGCCCTACTGACCGCAGCTATCCGCGAGCGGCAGGCGCAAGCCACCGTCAAGGTCGTGACCCAGTACGTCGACCGCGTCCGCGTCGTTCGCGAGAAGGGCGAAACCATCATCAAGGAGGTTCCCGTCTATGTGCCCGTTCAAGCCGATGCTGCTTGCACTATCAACCGTGGCTTTGTGCGCCTGCACGACGCTGCCGCCGCCGGTGAGCTGCCCGAGCCCGCCCGAGATGCTGATGCGGCGGCCGCAGGCGTTGCGCTCTCTGCCGTCGCCGGAACCGTCGCCGCCAACTACCAGACCTGCCACGAAAACGCCGAGCAACTGAGGGCGTTGCAAACGTGGGTCAGGGAGATGAAGGTTGCCAGCGAGCAGTAGGGTTCAGCACCGCATCATGGATTGTTCCAGCACCCTGGACTCTGCGAATCGAAGAACGTTACAGCGGTTTTTGGCAAAGACCGGCCAACGGCCTTGAGGACCTGGTGGCAGAACGCTTGCTGATCTCCATCTGGCTGACCAGTGAAAACCGAGACGGCCATTCGCTTTGGCGGATTCGCCGCGATGGCATCAAGCACATGCTGATCTCGCTCGTCAAAGCTCCAGCCATAGACGACCAGGCTCTCTCCAAGGGCGGGCAGCACCTCTTCATATACGTTCGTCAGGTAGTGACTTCGGCGAATCGCAGCGACCTTCTGATGACTGGTTCCCTCGCTAACAAACACGGGCACATAGTGCCCGGACGCCCACCTCCGGGTTATGGTGTCAAGCAGGTCACCTGCGGCTCCCGCACCAACAGCGAGCTTTGTCTCATTACCAAGGTAGTCACGCGCAACCGCAAGACTGCCGTGAGGGTAGAAAACCAATGTTGCTCCTGCAGCGTGCCCATAGGGTCGCCGCAGATATTCCCAATCCGTTTGAAAATCCCCGTCGTGGAATGCGTCCTTGAACCAACTCCCGTTCGCCGCGTTGAACAGCAGCATGGCCCAATACAAGGTGAGGTCGTAGTTCAGGCTGACGACAGTTGGAAATACGCTCGCAAACGCACCGGCCCGCTGTAGGTCGGTGGCAACATCGGCATGCACCGGATGCACACTGTGCACCGCTTCGATCAGCGCTGTGCGTACTTCCGAGTAGGCTGCGGAGATGGCGGCCGACGGCGTCCCCAAGGCCCCGTTGACGTGCTCCGCATACCAGCATGCGAGCAACACATGCTCAAAGTCGGTCGTCCCCAGTTTCGCAAAAATCGGCGCGGTGGTTGGAAGCAAACCTTTCGCGTCGGCGACGCTATGAAGCGTTGAATATGCGAATTCCCTATGAATGGCAATGCTGGCCCCGTTCCCTAGTGTAGTGTTCGATTCTTGATTGAACTTAAAAAGTCGGCTGGTATCCCATGCTCAACTGGAGCTTGAAAGGGAGCCAATCCATGCGAGTTGCGCCAAAGATCGAATTGACGGATGAAGAGCGTGCGGCGTTGAC
>Ga0209794_1000242_pt1 | contig 111180 bp, 98 predicted proteins | sample EBPBio232013_DNA_FD_185869 | JGI IMG/M metagenome (GOLD analysis project Ga0209794, IMG submission 185869) | Wastewater treatment Type I Accumulibacter community from EBPR Bioreactor in Madison, WI, USA - Reactor 1_5/23/2013_ DNA (SPAdes)... | ecosystem: Engineered > Bioreactor > EBPR >...
TTGGTACAATCAGGGCAATTGAGCATTGGCTTACTCACCATGTTTGTGATTTTCTCGGTGCTGGTGGGCGGTACTTTTGCCGGCTTCGCGGATTTGTTCTCGCAGTTGCAAAAAACCCTGGGTGCCACCGAAAGCATCCGCGATATACTGCGTGAAACCGGCGAACCCGTTACCCTGGCGCATATAGAAACAGATCCTGCATTTCGGTTACACGGCGCCGTTCGTTTCGACAACGTCGTGTTTCACTATCCTTCACGACCCGATGTACCAGTATTGCGTGGCTTATCGTTGACGGCTTCACCGGGGCAGCAGGTGGCCCTGGTTGGGCCTAGTGGCGCTGGCAAAACCACCATTGCTTCCTTGCTGTTACAATTTTACCAGCCCGATAGCGGCCGGATTCTTTTTGATGACAAAGACGCAACTTCGTTTCCGTTGTCGCAACTCCGGCACCAACTGGCCTATGTACCGCAAGATGTGATTTTGTTTGGTGGTACTATCAAAGAAAATATTGCCTATGGGCGCCCGGGCGCCAGTGATGAAGAAATAGAAGCGGCGGCAGTAAAAGCCAATGCCCATTTGTTTATTGCAGGGTTTCCGGAAGGGTATGATACGTTGGTGGGGGAACGGGGTATTCAGTTGAGCGGCGGACAAAGACAGCGTATCGCCATTGCGCGCGCTATTCTCAAAAACCCGGCAATACTAATATTGGACGAAGCAACTTCGGCGCTCGACAGTGAAAGCGAGCAACTGGTGCAAGACGCACTCGACAATCTCATGCGCGGGCGCACTTCTTTTGCGATTGCACATCGCTTGTCGACCATTCGCAACGCTGATCTCATCGCCGTGATTGACAAAGGTGCCGTGATTGAATCGGGCAGTCACGCCAGCCTGATGGCCCATAATGGTCTATACAAAAAACTGAACGAAATGCAGTTTGATTTCAACATCTCGTTCAGCGACGAAAATACCTAACTGTTTAGCCCAAAATGCCGTTGATTTTTTTCAATTCACCGGCGCTAAACGAAATATTTTTCAAACAACCAATAGAGTCGACAATCTGTGCCGGCTTACTCGCACCAATGAGCACTGAACTTATGCGTGGGTCTTTTAAGATCCATGCCAGTGCAAATTGCGCCAGGCTCTGGCCGCGTTGCTGCGCGATCTCGTTCAAAGCACGAATCTTACGCAGTTTGTCTTCGGTAACAGCGCCTTCTTCCAGGGCCCCGTTGCCCCGGTGTGAAGCCGCGCGCGAATCGGCCGGAATTCCAGCCAGGTATTTATTGGTCAACAGTCCCTGTGCCAGGGGCGAGAAGGGAATGCAACCCACTCCTTCGTGGTGCAGCACATGCAACAATTTCTTTTCCACCCATCTGTCGAACAGCGAATAACGGGGCTGGTGAATAAGACAGGGTGTGCCCAGTTCACGCAGCATTTGGATGGCCTGCTTTGCTTCGCGGGCGCCGTAGTTTGATATGCCCACATACAAGGCTTTTCCGCTGCGAACAATGCCGTCGAGGGCTACCATGGTTTCTTCCAATGGCGTGTTGGGATCAGGTCGGTGGTGATAGAAAATATCTACATAGTTCAGTCCCATGCGTCGCAGACTCTGATCAAGACTCGATACCAGGTATTTTTTTGAGCCCCAGTCGCCATAGGGCCCGGCCCACATGGTATAACCCGCCTTGGTGGAGATGATCAACTCATCACGGTGGGTGACGAAATCCTGTTGGAACAGTTGCCCGAAACTGGATTCGGCTGAGCCGGGCGGCGGACCATAATTATTGGCCAAATCAAAGTGCGTGATGCCATGATCAAAAGCTGTGCGAAGCATTTGGCGTGCATTGTCGAGGTCGTCGATGGCGCCGAAATTGTGCCAAAGGCCGAGTGATAATGCCGGCAATAGCAGGCCTGATTTTCCGCAGCGGCGGTAGGTCATAGTATCATATCGATCAGGAGCGGCCAGGTATGACATAAGATTTTTTTTACGAACGTTAAGGGGTAACCGAAATAGCGCGGCTGCCGCGGCCACTCACCGTAAATGTTTTAAAGCGCAGTTTATCACTGAATGGAATCGGCGCTTCATAGCGTTTACTGGTCAGCGTTGGCTCCGACCCGTCGGTGGTATACCGAATCTCAAAACCTGGCAGCTGCATATTCGCATATATCTGCCCGTTATCGACTTTCAAGCCGGGCACGGGAATCCGATAGGCATAGCCTTTGTTGTACCAGCTTAGTTTCGGTAATTCGCGGTTACCCACGGCCGTTAGAAACTGGTTCCAGGCTACGGCATATTCCGATTCCATTTTTTCTTTATCGGTTTGTTGGGCCCAAGCGGGGTCTTTGGCCCAGGCCCGCTCGGCCATGCCCAATAATTTCGGCAAGATCATGTATTCCAGGTCATTGGGGCTGCGCAGGGTTTCGGCCCAGATAAGCCCCTGTAAACCGAGAATATTTTGTTTGCCAAAATCTGTCAACGGGTCCTTACCCACAAATGCACCAGGCTTAACCGGCTCACCTGCTGCATTTTCTTTGGTGTTTTTGAAATAATCGTAAGGCGTGAAATAAAAAGGCTTATCAATATCAACAAATCCACCCCAATAAAAGCCGGGCTCTTCGGGGTCTTTGTAGTACGACATATCAAAGTAGTTATTGCTGACCGGCGCCAGCACTACTTTATAACCTGCATTAGCGAGTCGGTAGGGAAGGTCTTCATTGCCCCAGCCCACCATATTGTTCCATACATACAGGCGGTAGCCTTCATTGGCCAATCGTGGGTTCACAATCAGTTTTTTCTCGCCAAACAATTTCGTTTTCCGCATGCCCACTTCTTCCCAGCCCGATAAAGCCAGTTTTCTGTCGGCCAGTATCTTCGCCACGGTTTTATAATAGTAATACCACAAATCATTGGTTTCGGTATACTGCTCGTTGTTTGCCAGGAAAGCCTGACAAATAGGCGACTTCTCCCAGGCACCATCGGGCACTTCATCACCACCCATGTGAATGGTTTCGAGCGGCGCACCTGCTTCCTGGTACAGGGCGATGATATCATCTACTACCCTTTCCACAAACTTATACGTTGAAGGCCGTGCCACGCAGATTACATTGTCTGTCCAGGCTTGCGCGCTGCTGTACACCGATGAATCATTTGGATCAGCCAGTCGATACCGTTCGGCCTCCTCCATATTGCCCAATGCCTTGTATTTCGCATATCGTGCTTCCATCGATTTCACCGCGGCTCTTGCATGGCCCGGTGTTTCCACTTCGGGAATAACACGAATATGCCTGGCGGTCGCATAACGCAACAAGTCTATAAACTCGTCTTTGGTATAAAATCCACTGGCAGGCGCTTGTCCAACGGTTGGACCTGCACCATAAGAAGGCGGCAGGTTTTTCTTATCATCCATCGGATGCCCGCGCAAAGAACCAATTTCCGTTAATTCAGGAATAGATGGCATTTGTACGCGCCATCCCTCGTCTTCACTAAAATGAAAATGGAGGGTGTTCAATTTGTACAACGACATCAGTTCGAGGATTCGTTTCACCTCTTCCTTCGATTGAAAATTCCGACCCACGTCTACCATCAGTCCGCGGTAACCAAAACGCGGTTGGTCTTTGATTGTATACGCCGGTATCAGCACCGATGCATTCGGCTGTCGCCAGGCATTCACCGGCACCAGTGCTTTGAGCGATTGGATGCCATAAAAAATACCTGCGGCATCTGCCGCACTGATCACAATTTGTTGGTCGCTCACTGTCAATTCATACCCTTCCGGTAACAACGTAGCAGATCGCTGCAACGCAATTACGCGTGTGGCCATAACAAAAGCAGTGGCAATGGCCGGCTCTTTGCCTGTAAGGGTTTTCATATCAGTTGCCAACAGTTTGGCTTCATTGTCAAAATTTCCGGTATTGAGGATCGCTACTTCCCCATCGATGCTGAAACCACCCGCTGTTTTTTGCCAGAACATCGGCGTTGGCAATACGGGCGACACCGTTTCAGCAGCCGCTTCCTGGAAAACAGCATTGCGTTCATAGGTTTGTGCAGCGGTGCGGTATTTCTCCGTTTTATCGAGGAAGGGACCACGACTTATGTTTTGTAATGCCCAACCCTTGTCGGGCTGCTGGTTCCACACGATGTACAAACCATTGGGCATGCCCGCTTTGTTCAGTGTAGCGCCTTCTGTTACGAACTGCATGGCCACTGATTTACCAGGGTCAATGCCTTTGAAATCGGCCGTGGGCGCGAGTTTGAACACATCCCCATTCACGTGCGATACTTCCAGTCCCGCCACCGCCGGCGCCGGCATACTGGTGCGTGAGCAGGAGAAATAAATCACCCAACCGCTGGCTGGGAATTTTTTTCGACCCTTGTTGCTGAGTAAAAACTGGTTCTGGGCCGCATTTTTTCCCTCAAAGCCATTGGTCAGCAACTGCCATTGAATGTGCAGGTCGTTTGCTGAAAAAGGCATTTTTTTTTGTGCCATGAGCGGCAGCATTGCAAGCAGGAAAAAAGAGAAAAGAATCGTTGTTTTCATGTTCATCGATCAAATGTTCAGTCTTGTTTTGTAACATTGAAGATATGCTAAAAAGAGGGAGTTGCCTGATCGCCATTTTTTGGGGCATTTGTTGTTGGCCCGGTGCCGTCCATGCGCAACAATCAACCGTAAAACGACTGGGCCATGGGTATTACCGGCAGCCGGTGGGCGATGAAAAAAAGTCTTCGTATGCGTTCGACTGGTATGCACCGGAAGGCAAGGTCGAAGGCTTACGGCCACTCGTCATAAACCTGCACGGTGGCGGTTTCAAACTCGGCAACAAAAGATCGGCCAGCACGCCTTTTTTCAGCCGCGCCTATGCGGCAAAGGGATTTTTCTGTGCGTCGATCAATTACCGAAAGAGCAAGGGGCATCCATTGCGCAATGTTGACGACATGAAACAGGCTTGCTTTGATGCTACCGACGACCTGGCAGCAGCCATTCGCTATTTTAAAAGCAATGCAGCATCGTTTCAAATTGATACCAATCGAATTATACTCGCAGGCAATTCAGCCGGCGCCATGACGGTATTGCAATTTGTTTATCGCCTGCCGGCGGATGAGCGTTTAATCGGCATAAAAGCTATTGTAAATTGTTGGGGCGCATTATTCGACAGCACCTGGATCAACAACGCCGCTATTCCCATTGTCAGCATTACCGGTGGCAGTGATCGCGTGGTATCGCCGCACAAGGGCGCTGGCCCGGCCTGCGCCAGTGAATGCATAGATGCAGGTGCATCGAAAGCAGGTTTTGCACACGCTATTAAAATATACCCGCATATCGGCCACGAGCTGCACAAAAATTTCAATCCCTTGTTTGCCGGTTTTGGTGCACGTAAGCGATGGAAAACGGCCGCCGATTTTATCCTTTTGTTTTTGCGCGAACAACTTTGAAAGTAACAGCGTATTTACCCCCTGCCAGTTTTTTCTTTGCCGAGGCGGGCAGCAACACCACTTGTTTATTGCCCATCGCCGTTACTTTCAGTTTGAGGGAATTGTTGTCGAGGCAAATTACTTTCTCACCGTTACGGATATCCATGCCCGTTATATCCAAAAAATCGGGCAGGGTCACCTGGTCCTCGCCTTCCCTGGCCAACACATGCACATAGACGGTTTGCTTGTTTTTGCTTTGCAGGTACACCTGGTGTCCGCTTTCATAAGGCGCCAGCGGAATGGTTCCATATACTGCCTCGCCGTGCGCCTTCATCCAGCCGCCGATCTGCTTTAAGCGCAGGTAGGCCGTATCAGCAAAATCACCCTGGGGCGAGGGCCCGATATTCAGCAGGAAATTCCCACCGCGCGATACAATCCGCAACAACATATTAATGAGCTTGGTAGTGGGCTTGTATACATCATTGGGCACATAGCTCCAACTATTGCCCATGGTGATGCAACTCTCCCAGGGGAAGGCCAGGGGCTTCGCCGGAATGGTTTGTTCGGGCGTAACATAATTTTCATACGCGCCACCCACCGAGCGATCAACTACCAATAAGCCCGGTTGTTTCTTGCGCGAGTCAGCAGCAATGGTAGCCATATCAATATCCTGGTCAAACGTGATTGACTTTTGCCAATCGACCGAAGGATCAATACTGCTTTTTGGCCGCACCCATCCCCCATCGAGCCAAAGAATATCAATCTTGCCATAATCGCTCATCAGTTCACCAATCTGGCGGTGGGTGAATGATTTGTACGCGTTCCAGTGTTCAGGATATTTTTTCGGATCGTAATTCACGTTGCGGTCTTTCGGTGGAAAATATTTCCACCAGTAGTCGGGCTGGTGCCAGTCGGGTTTGGAAAAATAAGCACCAATCAGGAAGCCGTCCTGGCGAAAAGTATTGAAGATTTCTTTGGCAATATTCGCCCGCGGGTTACTGGAGAAGGGTGTTTTGGGTGAGGTGATTTTATAATCAGATTCTTTGGTGTCAAACATATTGAATCCGTCGTGGTGCTTGGTGGTGAACACCACATATTTCATACCCGCCTCTTTGGCAGCAGTGGCCCATTTCTGTGGATCAAATTGCACGGGGTTAAAAGTGGTTTGCAGGTTTTCATAGGCCCGTACATATTCGTTGTAATTGGCTGAATAAGGCCCGCGGCGCTGGGTCCAGCCTTCGTCTTCGGGACAAATACTCCAACTCTCCACTACGCCCCATTGGCTGTAGGTACCCCAATGCATAAAGAGGCCAAACTTCAGGTCCTGCCAGGCGGCCAGCTTCTCCTGCACCAGCGGATCGGTGGGTGTAACATAGTCAGTTGAAAAATTATGCTCCTGGGCGGTAGCAGTGAATGTAGCGCCTGCTAAACAGACGGCAGCTAATAGCCAATAACGCATGATATGATCAATTTTCAAGAACAAAATACGATGTACGAGGGCTTGGCCTACCGGCAGCTTCGTTACTTTTATGGTCACTAAAAATACAGCATCGTGAAGGCTTTCGCTTCTTTGATTATTCTTTTATTTTCCTGCATTTTATCCGGCGCCCAAACCCCGCCTCCCTACAAAAATCCTGCCTTACCGGTAGAGGCGCGGGTCAAAGACCTGCTGTCGCGGATGACGCCCGAAGAAAAATTCTGGCAGCTGTTTATGATACCAGGCGACCTGGACCAGGCCAAACCCGACCAATACAGCCAGGGGATTTTTGGCTTTCAGGTGAGTGCGGGGTCGAAGGGTGATGCCGGCGGACAACTACTCACGTACAATACAGCAGAAAACGGCTTGGTATTGCTGCGCAAGATCAATGCCATTCAAAAATATTTTGTAGAGCAATCGCGGTTGGGTATTCCGATCATCGCTTTTGATGAAGCGCTGCATGGCCTGGTACGCGCCGGCGCTACTTCCTTTCCGCAGTCGATCGCCCTGGCTGCCAGTTGGGATACTGCCCTGATGCATCGCGTAGCGAATGCCATTGCCGATGAAACAAAGGCGCGCGGTATCAGAGATATATTAACGCCGGTGGTGAACATCGCATCGGATGTTCGTTGGGGAAGAACCGAAGAAACCTATGGCGAAGATCCCTTTTTGAGCAGCGAAATGGGCCTTGCCTTTGTGCGTGCATTTGAGCAAAAAGGGATTGTGACCACACCTAAACATTTTCTCGCCAATGTGGGCGATGGCGGTCGCGATAGCTACCCCATTTTCTGGAACGAACGAAAACTGCGCGAAGTGTTTTTGCCGCCTTTTAAGGCCTGCATTGAAAGAGGCGGTTCCCGTTCTATCATGACTGCTTATAATTCAGTGGATGGCACGGCTAGCTCGTCGAACAGTTGGCTCTTGCGCGATGTCCTGACCAAAGAATGGGGTTTTAAAGGTTTCGTAATTTCGGATGCCAGTGCCGTAGGCGGAGAAATCGTTTTGCACCATACGGCGAAAGACTATGCCGAGTCGGGGGCGCATGCTATCAACGGCGGACTCGACGTAATTTTTCAAACCGATTACAATCACTATAAACTTTTTCAACCGGCGTTTCTCGACGGTCGCATTTCACAACAGCGCATAGACGAGGCCGTTAGTCGCGTGTTGCGTATCAAGTTTGAACTAGGCTTGTTTGAGCAGCCTTATATGGACGAAGCCGCCATCATCGCCTTGCAGAAAAACAACCACCACAAACAAATAGCCCGCGAAGCGGCCGAAGCAGGATTGGTTTTGTTGAAAAACGAAAAACAAGTGCTGCCACTCACCGAAAGATTTAAACGCATCGCTGTAATAGGTGAAGAAGCCATAGCAGGCCGCCTGGGCGGCTATAGCGGAACGGGCAATGGAACAACCAGTATGCTTGCGGGCATTCGCGCCCGTGCGCGGCAGGCACGCGTCGATTATGTTCGAGGTGCCGGTGTATTTGACAACGACTATTCGTTAGTGCCTGATTCTGTTTTCAGTTACGCGGGTAATAAAGGCCTGCAACTATCCATTTTCAATAATATTCAGTGCAGTGGCCAGCCAGTGGAGACCAGAACAGCGGCCACGGTAAACGGCTCCTGGACACTGTATCCACCTTCGGCTGCGCTGACTTCTCATTTCTATTCCATGCGGTGGACGGGCAACCTGAAAGCAAGTTTCACCGGTAGCCGGCCAATCGGCATCGCCGGCAATGACGGTTATCGGTTATACATCAATGATAGTTTGTGGGTGGACCATTGGCAAAAGAATTCCTTCTCACAACAGCTAAAGCCATATCCCTTTATAAAGGGCAAGACCTATGCCATCAAAGTGGAATTTTTTGAAACACTGGGCAATGGAAAAATTTCATTGGTTTGGCAAACAACTTCGCCGCAGGCGCGCAAGTTATCGATCGACAGTGCCGTGGCACTGGCACGCCGATCGGATGTAGCCATAATTGCTGCGGGTATCCATGAGGGTGAGTTCCAGGACCGTGCTTATTTGTCGCTGCCGGGTTACCAGCAGGAACTGATCCAGGCCGTTGCCGCAACCGGCAAACCGGTAGCGGTATTGTTAACCGGCGGCAGTGCTATTACGATGAACGATTGGCTCGATAAAGTACCGGCGGTGATGGATACCTGGTATGCTGGCGAAGCAGGCGGCGACGCCATTGCGGCCCTACTCTTCGGCGACCATTCTCCATCGGGTAGGTTGCCCATCACATTTCCGATACACGAAAGCCAATTGCCATTGGTGTACAACCATCACCCGACGGGTCGGGGCGACGACTACCACAACCTCAGCGGGCAGCCGTTGTTTCCCTTTGGCCACGGATTAAGTTATACCAAATTTGATTATTCGCCACTGACCATCAGCAAAACTTCCATGCGGGCCAATGATTCGGTTTCGCTCTCGTTGACGGTAAAAAATGTTGGCAATTATGACGGTGCTGAAGTGCTGCAATTGTATATCACCGATGTGTTGAGTTCGGTAACGCGGCCGGTAATGGAGCTGAAAGGCTTTCAAAAAATATTTCTTCCGAAAGGCGCCGCAGCAACTGTTTCCTTTCGCATTACGCCAGCTATGTTGAGCATGCGGGATAAAAACCTGCATACGGTGGTAGAGCCAGGTGATTTCTTGTTGCGGGTCGGTGCATCCAGTAAAGATATAAGGGGAGAAATTTTATTGACGGTTGAGTAAGTATCGATCCAGGCTGAATGGTCCGCCGCCGAGGGCGACAAATACCAGGGCCAGCAACACAAAAAGAAAAGGATGCTGGTCATCGTACCATATAATTCCTTTACCAACGAAAAAAGAAATATAACCCATGGTCAGGGCCAGCAACGCAGCACCTAGTCGCGTAAACAATCCAAGAAAAAGCAAAATGCCGGTCAGCAACTCGGCGCCCTTGCCGGCGTACACCGCTGTTTGGGCGATGGACGACAGTTTGAACTGATCCCAGGTCATATAGGCCTGCATTTTTTCAGCACTGAAGATTTCTTTTCCGTGGTAGATCATGAATATACCAACGATCAAACGAACAGCGGTGAGCAAGCCCGTTTGCCATTGCTTCGATGCTGTGAATAGATTATTCATTGACTTTCATTTGCAAGTGTTCACCGCCGCGCAGCACCGTATAGGGTTGGCCGGCTTTTTCAGCTTCCTGTACAAAATCTGACACCGCAGCGGTATTGAAAGCAAACATATCATAATGACAGGGCACTATGTTTTTTGCTTGTACGGCCTGGGCGAGTTTTACCGCTTCGATACTATCCAGGTTGCCCGCAACCCGTCGCTCGGGTTTATTGCCATTAATAGGCAATAGCACCAGGTCGGGATTAAAAGGTTGCAGCAGCGGCACCAGTTCATCAAACCAAAGCGTATCACCGCTGTGGTATATAAAAGTGTTCGCGAAACCAATCACATAGCCCATATAACGGCAATGCCCAGCCGCATCCCGTTCAATCTCGTTGTGTTTTGCCGGGATGCCGTAGAAACGAAAAGCACCGACGCTGACCGATTCGCCATCGTTTAGCCCAATGGGGAAATCAGGCGCGCAACCCACCCGGGCGGTGACAAAATCGCGATTGGCTTTGGGAATGATAAAACGAATTCCGGGATTGTTTCGAAGAATCGGCTGCAGGGTTTCTGCATCGAGGTGGTCGGTATGGTTGTGACTGGAACTAACAATCGAAATATTGCGTAACAATGCAGGATCAACCACACGTTCACTAAGCCGAACATGCGGCTTTTCAGTATCCGCATATTTTTTTGTCAATGAATCGGATAAATAAGGATCGATAAGTACCCGCTCTCCTTTCCATTGCAACAGGAAACCACTCTGCCCCAGCCACCATAAATGAAAATGCTGATCGTCGGCCAGCAAGCCGTCGGCTTCTCGCAACAGTGCTTCATCGCTGGTAATAGCTTTTATCAAAGCAGGGCTTTCCATTGTATGATTTACAAAGCGGCTTCTTCATCTACCATCAACACGGCCTGCGGAAGCAAGCGAACCAGGCTGGCTGGAAATTGATTACTGATGTCGCCCGTCAGCAGCCGACTAACGACCGGCGCTTTCTTTTTACCATTGGCCATCATCAATAATTTTTGGGCAGCCATCACTTGTTGTAGGCCAACGGTAATGCCTTTTTTTATCTCCATTTTTTCACTGAAATATTTTTGCCCCACAGTTTGGGTGGTATCGTCCAATACAGCCACATGCGTCAACGACTCCACCGAAGTTCCTGGTTCGTTGAAACCGATATGGCCATTCATACCCACGCCCACCAGGGCCAGGTCGATGCCGCCTTTCGCCGCGATCAATTGGTTCATTGATTCGCAGGCCGCTTGCTCATCTTTTGCAAAGGCATCGAAGAGGTGAACCTGTGCCGGCGCGATGTGCATCGGCCGCAACAAATACTCCTGCAAAAACCAATGACAACTGCCTTTGTTGTCGGGCGATACGCCAAGCCATTCATCCAACGCAATAAAAAAACACCGGCTCACATCAATATTTTCAGCCAGCACTCTTTTCGCCAGCAATTGATAAGTGAGTCGAGGTGTATCACCCGTAGCCATACAGAGCAGCGCCTGTGGGTTCTCCTGTACACAATCTATTATCATGTTCGCCGCCGCGGCCGACAAATCAGCATAGTCTTTATGAATATGTAATTCCATTTATAGTGTCGCTCTAATTTTTTTGGCGCCCGCCACCATATTCGTCAATTTTTTTCTTGCGGCCCAGCGCGCTGTTTGGCTCAAGCCACAATCGGGTGCCACCGATAATTTTTCTGCCGGAACATATTGCAGGCATTTTCTGATTCGCTCCACCACATCATCGACGGTTTCGATATAATAATTCTTGACGTCGATAATACCCACGGCCACATTCATTTTCTCAGCAAAGGGTGCCAACAATTCAATTTCAGCAAACTCGCGGTTGGCCATTTCAATATGAATCTCATTCACCGTCATGTCCAAAAAATCGGGCAACATGGGTTTAATGCTTCGATACCCCACCGGCCTGCCTTTAAAATTACCGAAACAAAGATGTGTACTCAGGTTGCATTTGCCCACCACCGGCTTCACGGTTCGATTGAAAATATCTACAAACCGCTTGGTGTCTTCCTTGTAGGCGTAACAACTCATCGATGGTTCATCAACTGTAATCTCGGTACAACCTGCTGCCACCAGCGCTTCCAATTCACTGCGCACAAAGGGTAGCAAGGCTTCTGTAATCGCATACCGATCTTTGTAGCGATCATTCGGCAACAGCCGGCCACTCAAAGTATAAGGACCTGGTACGCTCGCTTTCAATATGGGTCCGGCGGGCGCCAGTTTTTTCAGTCGCAAGAATTCATTGACGGCTCCGAGTCCGGCGGGCGCGGTCAACTCGCCAACGATATTGTGCTTGCCGCGTTGGTCATGGGCTGGCGGACCAAATTTGCGGGTCTCCGTTTCATTTGCCTGAATGCCTTTAATAAATCCGTAAAACGATAAATTGAAATCAAGGCGGGTCTGCTCGCCATCGGTGATCACATCCAGGCCTGCCATCACCTGATCATGAACCGCGGCCACAACCGCATCATCGATCATTTCATCTATATCGGCCGCGCCAAATTTGTTGAGGTTAGCCGATGCAAATTCAAGCCATCCCGGAAAAGGATAACTGCCTACAACTGTTGTGCGAATCGGAATCTGTGACATAGTTAATTTTTTTTACCTACATGTTGGTACAAGCCAGCCAGGCGATGGGCATGTTCATCGTAAGCCGCTTCAAACAATTCGGCTGCACGCACCGGGCCCACAATCCCCGCCGCTGTCAATACTTTTGGCGGATGACCCGCTGCTGTAAGCAAGCGCGCCAGTTCTGCTTTTATGCTGTTGATGATCATGGTCCCGCCAATGGTAGATCCCGGCGATACCGGTGTATCCAGGCCTTCAATATAAATCATCGAATCACCGGCTGGTGCACCACTGTCTAAAACCAGGTCGGCGAAATCAATTAGTTTTTTACCATCAGCCCGCTTGCTGCTGCTTTGTTGCAAATGTTCGGTTGTAACAAGTGCTACGACCCGCAGTTTTTTTTGCTGAAACAATTCAGCCATCTCTATCGGCACAATATTGCAACCACTGGAAGAAATTACCAGGGCGGTATCTTGTTCATTGATGTCGAAGTTGCGCAAAATTCTATCGGCCAGTCCTGCCGTATTTTCTAAAAACATAGCTTGTCGTTGGCCATTCGCGCCCACCACATTGTTGTGGTAGGTCAGTGAGAGCTCCACAATGGGATTGAAACCAGGAAAGGAGCCATACCTGGGCCACATTTCTTCAACCATGATGCGACTATGACCCGACCCAAATAAATGCACCACCCGGCCAGTCAGAATACTTTCCGCAAACCAGCCTGCTGCTTTTTCAATTTCTTTTTTCTGCGCTGCTACACGTGCCAAAATGCCACTGCATTTTTGCAGGTAGCGATCTATCACATTATTTGACGCTTCACTCATAGTACACTATTGTTGCTGTGCCAGGGCAAAGCTGGCCACGCCGATGGCGCCAGCCATATCGCCCTGCATTGCTTTTACAATTTTTGGTCGGATGCCACCCGGCTGCCATTCAAATTCATCGAACCATTTGTTCAGCGGATCAAAAAGATCGTTGTCACTTTCGGCAATGCCGCCGCCGATAACTATGGTATCGGGCGATAAAAAATTACTCATCGATGCCAGCGCCAGGGCAAGCCGCCGCACAGAAATGAGCCAGATATCGGCAGCAAATGAATCGCCTTGGCGGTAAGCTGTCAACAGGTCACGCGTCGACTTAAACCGACCCTTGCTACGCCGGCTGATACTGCAATTGCCAATGCATTCTTCCAGGCTGCCCGGCATACCGGTAACATCTTTTTCACCGTTCTCGTCAACCACCATGTGGCCAATATGTCCCGCTTTATTAAAGGAGCCCTGGTAGGGTTTTCCATTGATGAGTAATGCGCCACCAACACCGGTACCCAAGGTCACCAATATCGCATTGTTGCAATTTTTCGCTGCACCGGTTTTTGCTTCGCCGATCAATGCTGCCACTGCATCGTTGAGTACAGCAACAGGTTGGCCCAACAAATCACGCCAGATAAAATTTTCTAATCCGGGCATGCGTCCGGGCATATATGCAATGGCGGTGTTCTCTTTGTTTGGCAGGCCGGGCGCCGAAATACCAATGGCATGGGGCTCTCCGGTCAACTGCTGTTGCAATACTGTTACAATTTCTGCCACTTTCGGCTTCCATACAGCGTCTACATCATCGCAGGTATCAGCGTATTCGCGGTGAAGCAAATTTCCTGCTTCATCGGTCAACACTACTTTGATGCGTGTACCGCCGAGATCTATGCCTATTGCTTTTTTCATTTGGTAATTTGTCCGTCAGCTATTGCCCAACCGCCGTCTACGGCCACCACCTGGCCAGTGGTAAAACGCGATCGGTCGCTCATAAAATAAATCGCCAATGCATCAAGGTCTTCTGTTTGCCCCATCCGGCCACCATCTAGTGGCTGCTTTGTTTTGATAAACGATTGTATCACCTCGTCTTTTGCGGCTCTTTGTGCCATGGGTGTTTCCACCAATGCCGGCGCTACTACATTCACCCTGATATTGTCTTTTGCATAATAAGCGGCAATCGATTTGCTAAAGCCTTCAATCGCTGCTTTTGTTGCTGCGTAGGCATGTGTGGCAAAATAAGTGGGTGAAGGTGAAAAGCCCAGTACCGAGCCGGTATTCAGGATACTACCCGCCTGGTTTCTTTCGCGCCATGTTTGGATGGCAGCCTGGTTAGAGAGCATCACCGATGTCAGGTTGAGTTCGATCGTTTTGTTCCATCCTTCTAAGGTCATTTCGTGCAGCGGACCATCACCCATTTTCCTGCCACTACCGCCGGCCACATGAAAGAGTCCGTCGAAGCCGCCAAATTTCTCCACGCAAAGATGAATGGCTTTCGCTGTGGTGCCGGGCTCGGTGGCATCGCCAATGAGCACATAGGCATTCAAGCCCCATTCAACAGCGGCTTTGTTTACAGTTTCCGCATTGCGACCAAGCACTACCAGCTTGGCGCCTTCTTTGAGAAACGCCCGACCAGCCGATAGGCCAATCCCGGTGGTGCCCCCAACAATTACAATCTTTTTATTAGTTAGCCAACCCATCTTTCAATAGAACCGGTTTTTTTGTTTTTCACAATTATTTTTTTCTCGCCCGAAGGCAATAGTTCTTCTTTGACCAGGTAGTACTCGTCGTTAAAACTGTGCAGTGATGTTGTGGAAGTCGTATCAGTAGCGCCGCGCCAGTCGTCGATGCCGATGGGCTCCCATTGTTTTGATGCCACCGATCGATAGGCCGCATCAATAATCGCGTTTACGATATAGCCATCGTAAAATGTTTCCGCCGGTTGTCGATGGTTATCGATGGCATCAAACATATCCGTAAACATGTGACTGTATCCAAGTTCATGCACTTCATCGCCTACCGGAAAAAGCCAACCCCGGTCTGTTTCAGCTTTCTCGGCAACATAAGCATCCTGACCGCCGGCTGAAAACATTTCAAAGCCTGTGCGTAAAAAGTTATTCATCCAGACGGTGCCGCCGGTGCCCATCACTTCATCACGCAGGTCCATGCCACCCCGAAAGGTCCAGCTTACCTCAAACTGCCCCATGGCGCCGTTGGCATAACGGACAAGCCCAACCGCATTGTCTTCGGCATCGATGGGATGCACACGCGTATCAGCCCAACACATCACTTCAACCGGCCGGATGTTCTTGCCGATGAAATTTCGACTGATCTCAATGCAATGGCAACCCAGGTCGATGATAGCGCCGCCGCCTGCCATGGTTTTGTTCCAGAACCATTCGCTGTGTGGTCCACTATGCGCTTCTCTGCTCCGCGCCCAGACCACATCTCCGATGGCGCCGTTTCGCACACTGGCCAGCGACTTCAAAAATTTAGGTGTATAACAAAGGTCTTCGAGATAACCACCCATCACACCGGCTGCTTCAATGCTTTTGAGCATCCGCCAGGCTTCAGCCGCATTACGGCCCAGGGGTTTGGTACAGAGTACATGTTTTTTTGCAGCCGCACAAGCCAGCACAGCCTCCAGGTGCCGGTCGTTCGGCAGGGCAATGATTACCGCATTCACCTCGGGGTGCGACACCGCTTCTGCCAGTACCGTGCGATAGTGAGGAATGGTATACTGACTGGCAAATGCTTTTACTCTTTGCGGGTCACGGCCAAAAGCCATTACCACCCTGTCTTTGCGGCGTTGTGCCAACAGTGCTTCGGCATAAAAGCGGGCAATAAAACCTGTTCCCAGTATAGCAAGGTTCATACAGATAGGTTATTTGATCAACGGCCAGGGAAAGCTACTCTTTAATTGGATACGCTTGCCCGTTAGTTGGGATGCACGGGCGGCTTCAATCACCTCCAACACGTGCAGTGCATGTTCAACATTGATGCGCGGTTCAGTGCCTTTCACGATCGATTCGCCGGTAACGGTTGCGCCTTCCTGCCAAACATAGCTGCCTTTATCAGCAGCCATCAACTTGGCCGGCTCTGTCCAGGAAGTATCCAACACCACGCCATTGGTTTCCCAATCGTAACCAATCAGGCGCATATTACCATAATCACCGTAAATCTGAATGGAATGCAGGGCCTGTGTGCCTGCTTCATGGCCATGCGGATCAAAATAATTGAAGCCACACATCACATGACTGATCACATTGTTATCGTGCTCCATCAGGATATGCGCATTGTCTTCGGCTTCTACTTTGATCTTACCTTTGTCGTCGACCGTTCTTTCGGGGTTGACAATACTCAACATGGCTACTACGCTTTTCGCGGGACCTAACAATCCCGTCAGTGTCGCCATATTATACACGCCTAAGTCGGGCATACTACCACCCAGTTTCTCGTAAAAGAAAGCACTCCAGGTAGGACCGGTATGGCCATATTGCCCGTGCGCACTGGCAACGCGGCCGAGCTTGCCTTCGCGCAGGGTTTTGTTCATGAATTCAAACTGCGGACTGTTCACTACCGCGGGCGCGCCCCATAGATGTAATTTTTTACGCCGGGCCAGGTCCAGCAGCGCCTTGCCTGCTGCATAGTTATTGGCCAGGGGTTTTTCACTCCACACATGCTTACCTGCCAGCAGGGCCTTGCGATTAAGGTCGCCATGTGCTTGCATATCGGTAAGGGTAATCATCATATCGAAGGGAACACCCTTGATCATCTCATCAATATTGGCAAAGGTTTTTGCATTCACTTTGTATTGCTGGTTCTGCGCGATGGCCCGTTCGGGTTTGATATCGCAAAGGCCCACAATCTCTATCAGTGCCGAGGTTTGCAAATGAGGAATATAGCGGTTACTCACGCTCCCGCAACCGATCACGGCCACGCGTAATTTGTTCTGCGTGCTTTGCAACGCAAATCCTTCCAGCGAAGACAACAGCATGGCTGCCCCGGCCGACGCGGTGTATTGCAAAAATTTTTGCCTCGATAGCGTATTGCTCATGGTGTATGTATTAATTTTTTATCCACGGGCTGCTGAAGCCCAGTTTCTTGAGTCCGCTTTGAACCTCGGGTATCTGCATAAATAATTTCCACAACAGCTTTGAGCGGTAATTTTCTATCATCACCACAATGGGTCCCTGGTCAATGGCCAGGTGCGCTTCTGCATACCAATTGTGGTGAATGCTGAAGCCATCGGCAAAACCATAGTTGCGCCAGATCTTCCCGCCCAGGTCTTCATAAAAATAACGCAGGGCGGCCAAACTTTCCTTGGGTGTAAAGGGCATAGACGAGATGGCTGCCGTGGGCTGGATAACGCCTTTGTCGTTGTCGGGATGCGGGCTATGCGCTACATAGCCTTTGTAACTATCGCCTGCAGTTAATCCCCAGCAATTTTCACCATACCCTTTGTAATGGAGTGGGTTCTCTATACAATACGCACGATTGATCAGCGTATGGTTTTTCCCTTGCAAGAAATAGTCATTGCCCAACGAATCAACCAACCCGTTGGGATCAATCCCCTGAAAGGTATATTGTTCAAAGAAGAGTGGCCCGCCTTTGTCCAGGTCATAATTGCCAAGTGGCAATTTGTATCCATAATATTCTTTCCCATTCTTGAAGCCCATACTGCCTGCCCAGGTACCATCATACGGCGCTTTGGAAATGCCATGATTGGGGGAAGCCGCGGCCATGATATACGTAATCAAACATTCGTTCCAGCCCCACACTGGAAAATTCATATCAAATCCATTGTTGGGACTCCAGTGCCAGTACAGTTTATTTTCGTTGTTGGTATGCCAGTTCCAATTGGCGGCACCCCACATCTGGTTGATGCGTTTTCGCAAGTAGACCTCTCGGGGCTTATCAGTGTTGAAATATTCGCGGGCGCATAAAAAACCCATGAGCAGGTAGGAGGTTTCCACAATATCTGCAGCATCGTCGAGCCGATCGAACCGTATGGTTTTACCGGTGCGCCCGTTCATGAAATGCGGATAGATGCCATGATAGCAATCGGCGTTGATCAAAAAATCAGCAATCTTAATTAATCTACGCACGGCCGTGTCGCGGCCAATCCATCCTCTTTCTACCGCCACGATGGTTGCCATGATACCGAAGCCGGTTCCACCAATGGCGCCGGCATCGGGACCGAATGTGGTTTTACTGAAATTCGGTTCATCCCAGGCTTCGTTGATATAATCCCAGTAATATTCAGCCAACACGGTATTGCTTCTTTCCAACGCGAGTCCGCTGACCGGGTGTGCGCCATGCCAGAAATAGCGAAAGGTTTGTTTTTGCACTGTCTCCAACAATTGCTCATCGCTCAAACCCTTTACCACGGGCGATATGGGAACGGCATCGGGGCCGTCGCCATATTTTCCCTTTTTGACCGGTTGCGCCTGTAAAGAAAATGCTAGCAGCAACCAAACGCCTGCCGTGAAAAACAACTGCTTCATGATGGTTCGTTTATTGAATCAACCACATACTACTGTTCACATTATCGTCGCCACTAAACTGGCTTTGAATGGCAGTGGCCACATTATCGGCATTATTGTCTTTTTCGGTTTGCGGATACATCCAGCGCTTCGGCACCAGTCCATTGTTTACTGTGCCAGGGCCGACAGCCAACGTTGGAATACCCGTTCTGCGTTGTTCAAGAAAAGGTTCCCAGCCGCTGTTCATGAACATCGCAATGTATTTTTGGATGGCAATCTGGTTCAGTGCTGATCCCGCATTGTAGGTCACCAGGGCGCCTGTCAAATAACTGCTGGCAGCAGCAGCATCTACTTCATAAAAATTCATGGAAGCACTGATGCCATTTTCATAATGTGATTGTGCACTGCCGCCGGCGGTGATCCAGTTACGCGCTATTGCTTCGGCGATCAGGAATTCTTGCTCGGCATAACCCAGTAGCACCCAGGGTTCGTTTGTTTTGTCGCTATAATACCGCGCTTTGATACGCGATGCATCGGCCGAAGCGGTTTGCTGGTTGGCGACGGTCATGCCGGCATCCACACCTTCATAGTTACTGAAAACACCTTCTGCCCCACTCACGGGTGCAGCGATGGCAAAGAGCCGCGGATCCGATCTGTCTTTCAAAATTTTCACAAATCCTTTTTCCATACTCACTGCGGTTGATAACGACAAGTAACCATAGGTTGGATAATAGTTGTCGGGGGCCGTGCTGTTAAATACCAACTGTGCGTTGTCGTCATTGCTGCCGAGTAGTGGATATTTATCGGGATCACTGACGATTGCCTGGAATTGTGATTTAATGTCGAGGTTGGTATTCGATTCTTTTTTGCTGAGGTGGATCAGCAGGCGCAGTCGAAAAGCGTTCACCAGTTTTTTCCACTGGCTGGCGCGACCATCATACACAATATCGCCGTTGATCCGGCCCTTCCCATCGTCGAGCAGGTTATTGGCTTCTTCCAATTCCTGGAGCAAGGCTTTGTAAATCGATTCCTGGCTATCGTAAGTGGGCTTGTAATTGCCCGAGGTGGCCTGCATGGAGGCGCTGTAAGGAATATCGCCATACACTTCCGTCATCTGGCTGTACAACAAGGCGCGAAAGAATTTGGTAAGACCCAGGTATTGGGTTTGACCAGTTTCGGTGGCAATTTCATCCATCTGGGTCACCTGCCGCAGCAGGTTATAGTTGTCGAAACTGTAATTGTCGTTCGTACCCTGGTTCCAGCCATAGTCGATGGCCGAATTGCCGCGCTCGTAATAGGTAAGATGTCTTGAAGCAAATGCAGCCTGGGTATTATCGTAATAAAAAATGCTGTAGCAAATATTCGTCAACAGCAAGGCTGGCGTTGCAGATGCAGGCAGGTTGGGATTGGTTTGGAAATCGCTGTATTTTTTACAAGACGACAAGAGGCTAAGACCCAACAGCACTGCGCTCAACTGTAAAACTGTTCTCCTTTTCATACTTGATTTTTTTAATGGCTGTTGCAATTAAAATTTCAGATTCAGGTTGACACCAATGTTCCGATAAGTCGGTTCGGCGAGCGTAGTGCCGGCATAACCGTCGGGGTCCATATCAGGCACTTTGGTAAAGAGCAACAGGTTGCGCCCGGTGATCGAAATACTCACCGACTTGAAAGGCGTGTGTTGAATGGTTTCTCTTTTCAGGTTGTAACCGATAACCACTTCACGCAGTTTCACAAAAGATCGCTTGTACATATTGGCGCCGTCGATGCCGTTGACATAGGTTGAGAATACCCAATCGATATAGTTGACTGCTGTGGTGTTCGGCGAAAACCGACGCGTATCGGAAATAATTTTTCCCTGCACATCATATTGCACTTCGCCGCTGGTTACCACTACGCCTTTTCCAGTATACGTAGCGTTGCCTGCATAGGCATCATCGCGATAAGAATTGGCGGTTCCCGGATGCATACCCCCTTCGTATAATTTCTGCTCCAGGCCATTGTACATGATACCGCCGATGCGACCATCGAGCGAAAAGCTGAGCGTAAATCCTTTGTAATTGAAATTGTTGGCAATGCCCAGGATAAAATCAGGATCGGTATGGCCGATGTTCACCAACTGGTTGATGTATTTGGGTGTGCCATTGTCGTTGTACACGACCTCACCATCGGGGCTTCGCTCCCAAGTCCAGCCACGATACACATCCACCCGTTCGCCTTTTTTGATGCCATTGCGAATCGGCTCGTCGTTGTACCATTCTTTGGCCCATTGGTGTGCGGTACTGTAGTTGGCTACCAGGTCCCACTTGAATATGCGATTCGAGACAGGTGTTGCGGTGAGCACCAATTCAACACCCTTCCGTTGCAACTTGTCGCCGTTTACAAAAAGTGAGTTGTAACCCGAGGCCGAAGAAATGGGTGCTGCAATGGCAAAATCTTTCTGCAAATAAGAGAAATAGGTAAAGTCGAAGCCGATCCGATTGTTGAAAAATTTCATCTCTGCGCCATACTCTTGCGAGAAAGTACTATTGGGCTTGATGGCTGCCTGGATTAAGGAGCCGGGTGATACCAGGGAGGTATTGCTACCGTTCCACCGCGGACCGTTGGTGTACACCGGCAGGGTTGAATACCAATCGCGATAAGGATCGTCGTACAAATTGATATTGTCGCTCGATACCTGGGCCCAGGCGCCACGCAACTTCACATAAGAAATGAATTCGGGCATCTTGAACATATTGGAAACCACCAGTCCCAGCGATCCGGAAGGATAGATATAAGAGTTATTGGGTTTTTGCAGCGAACTGGTGACGTCGTTGCGCGCGGTGATACCCAGGTAAATGATGCGTTTATAGTCGGCATCAATATAGCCGAACACACTGTTCACCATTTTTTCGCGGCGCTGGTTAATGGTTGTTACCGCGTTGATGCTATTGGCGAAATTATAGTTGGTGGGTACACTCAGGCCATTGGTTTTGGCATTGCTATAACTCGCCGTTGTATAGCGGCTGCTTCCGCCCACCGATGCCGTGAGGTTGAAATCTTTACCAAATGTTTTTTTGTAGGTGAGCAAGGCATCGGTCACTACCTGAAAATTATTGGTCTTGCGTTCGGTGTAGTTGCCATCGAACTCGGCGTTGCCATAATAGATATAGCTCTTGGGGGTTTTCAAGGTAGACAATGCATTGTTGGTGATCACGCCACTCCGTACAAAGAAGGAAAGGTTTTTATTGATATCATAGGTTGCGTTTAACTGACCCGTTACCACATCATTGTTGTAGCCGTTTAAAGATTCATAAGCCAGGTACCAGGGATTGTTGTACCAGGTATAGTTGTAGTTGAATTGCTGCTGGTCTTTCACGCCGTATTGGTAAAGACTGCCGCCCTGGTCGCGACCACCACCGGGTTGCCAGTAATTGCGTAAATCCCGGATATCAACATCGGGACCCATCCACAACAGGATATTATAGAAAAAGTTATTGGCGCCGTAAAAGGTCTGCGGGTAGTTGGGTGAATATTGTTTGTTATAAGAAAGCGCGCCTTCGATTTTTATTTTGTCGGTCGCTTTGATACTACCTGATAAGCTGACCGTAGTAGAGTTCAGTTTGGTATTCGGCACCTGCCCTTTCTGGTAGAGATGGGTGAGCGAAATCCGATAGTCGGCGATGTCATTCTTGCCTGCTATCGATACGTTGTTGGTGGTCAGCAATTCGTTGTTGAGAAAATTTTTGAGGTTGTTTTGTCCGCGGGAAATTGCCGGCAATGGTTTATAGTGGCTTTCATCTGTAAAGCCTTGTTGGGTGAAACTATAGGTATTGTCGGGATCGTAGGGACTATTGTACTGCGGATATTCGTTGTAACCACTGGTTGTGCTACTATTGGCAACATCAAGCTTGGGGCCCCATACATACCCATAGTCATCGTACCAGCCGCCACCGCCTTTGCCGTTGATGAACGCGTAGTAGCCACCCCAGCCCATGCCGTATTGCTTTTGCGTTTCGGGCACGCGCAGAAAGCCCGCCTGGAACTGCGTTGTCGTATTAAACGTTACTTCTACGCCTTTGCCACCCGCCTTTCCTTTTTTGGTGGTGATCATGATGGCACCATTGATACCAAGGGTACCATAGAGGGCTGCAGCAGCGGTACCTTTAAGTACGTTGACGCTTTCAATGTCGTTGGCGTTGAGGTTCCAGAAATCAAAATTGTCTTTGTCGGTAGGTACGCCATCTACCACCACCAGGGTCTTTTCGCCCCGCAGCAGGATGTCTGCGTTTTCGAACAGGTTGCTCTTGGTGGCAATATTGAGGCCGGCCACTTTACCGACCATATTGCCGATGACATTGGGCTCGGGTGCTTTTTCAAGGGCGGCACCTTTCACCTCCTGGGTAGCATAAGAAATCCGTTGTTTTTCTTTCTTGATACCCAGGGCGGTGACCACCACTTCGGGGTCGTAGTTGACCCGGGGCTGCATCGAGATACTGATATCCCGATCAGCGGTGGCTGCCACTTCCTGCGGCTCATATCCCACGTAGGAAATAACGAGGATAGCACCTTCGGTGACGGAGATACTGAAGTTTCCGCCGGCATCGGTGGTCACCGACCGATTGGTTTTTTTCTCGGTGATGGTGGCGCCGGCCAGGGGATTACCGTTTTGGTCGCGCACCTGGCCTTTTACGACAATGGCGGCCGTTTCGGTGAATGGTCTCTCTGCAAATGCGGTTTCAAAGCGGGTAAGCAGCAGGCAAAACAGTACAATCCTGCAAAGGATCGTGGTGGGCAATCGCTTTCTCATCTTGGCAGTTTTAATCGTTGATGTTACCAAAACTAAATGGCTGCCCGAAAGCAAACCACCATTTTGCGCGGGATAACATATACTTTTTTAGCAAAATGAATAGAATCTCTGGTATATTTAAGTACCAAATCGACTTTGCGGTATGAAGCCTGCGCTCGAGCATTTGCCAAGAGAAACAGACCAATCTTTCGTTGTCAAGTATTTTGACTACAGCTTCTACCCTACGCCCTGGCACTATCATCCCGAGTACGAAATAGTATTGGTCACAGAAAGCACGGGCACCCGTTTCATTGGCGACCATATTACCGATTTCAAACCGGGCGACCTGGCATTTATCGGGCCAAATATTCCGCATACCTATCGCAATGAAGACAGTTATTACGAAGCCGGTTCTACCCAACGCGCCAAATCAATCGTTATCCATTTCACCGAAGAATCATTGGGCCGTGATTTTTTGTCGTTGCCGGAGGCAAAGCCGGTGCTGGCGGTGCTAAAAAGATCTTTGTCGGCCCTGGAAGTAACCGGTGAAACCAACAAAAGAATATCGCAGCAATTGGTCGACATTGTTTCCCAATCCGGCCTGAAACGATGGCTCAGCCTGGTGGACATTTTGAACGAATTGGCTTGGTCTTCCGAAGTGGCGCCCATCACGCAAACAACCCAGGTCGGTTACAACGAAAAGGAGTCGAAACGGCTCTGCCATATTTTCGACTGGGTGACCGAAAATTTTCAGCGCAATATCAAGTTGTCGGAGGCGGCTCATATTGCCGGTATGAACGAGAATGCCTTTTCGCGTTTCTTTTCGTTACGTACGCGAAAAACCTTCAGCAGTTTTGTACAGGAATTGCGATTGAAGAAAGCGGCTGAATTATTGGTCGATAACAATATGACGATTACCGAAGTGTGCTACGAATGTGGCTACAATAATATCTCCAATTTCAACCGACAGTTTCTGCATTACTACCAGATGAACCCACTCAAATACCGCCAGGCCTTTTTGAAAAAACTATAAGGCTTTTTGTCTGTTCAATAATTCATCGAGTTGGTTAAAATCGGTCGTCATCCCTTCTTTAAAGCCCATGGCGATGGTTGCTTCGAGGGCTTCGAATGAATCGAAACGGAGCAGCATATTGACCAGTGTCGTCTTTTCCTGTTGAAGAAAACTATTCGTCATTAGGTTCTGCGGAAATGCGGGATTGATGGTGCCGTTTTCATCGCAAAACCCGTCTCGCTGGCTAAAGGATTTTTCCTGGTCGATGGTCAGGTAGTCGGCCCGGCTCCAGTGTTTTTCGCCGGCGGGTCCTACCATGGCATAGAGCCAGTATCCACCCACCCGAAAGTCCATGGTCTTGGTTTCAGCACGCCAGGGTTGGGGGCCCCACCACTGGTCGAGCAGTTCCGATTCTGTCCAGGCGCGCCATACCAGGGGCAGGTTGGCGGCAAATTCACGCTGAATGTGAATGGTATTGTCTTCTTTGTTGACGGTAAAGTCAAAAAATAGTGAGGCGTTCATTTTTTTCGCTTTTTTATGGTGGTCAATACATGATCCAGTTGGTTAAATCTTGTTTCCCAGATTTGGCGGAACTGTTCCAGCCATTGGTCGATTTCTTTCATCTTTTTAATTTCCAGGCTGTAATAAATTTCCCGGCCATTGTGGGCTTGCTTCACCAGTTCGCATTCGGTTAATATGCGCAGGTGTTTTGACACCGCTTGCCTGGTGCTGTTGAAATTTTCGGCAATGGCATTGGGGGTCATGGCCTGAACGGCAATAAGTGCGATGATGGCCCGACGGGTGGGGTCAGCAATGGCCTGAAAAATATCCCTTCTCATTGGGCAAAGTGTTTAAAATAAGAAACCATTTGATTGCAAATATATGCAACCAAATGGTTTCTTATACTTTTTTCTGAATTTTTTTAAAAAATTATTGCCAATAAAACCAGGGAATTATCATGGCACTGTTTTACCATGGCTAAAACTCCATTCTAAGGGAAAGAAAAATATTCCTACCCACCAGCGGGGTTCTACCAAAAGTCTGGTACAAAGGATTGTCTCGATAAATGAGCAAAAATTCACGCTTATCAAAAAGGTTCTCCACTTTGAGCCGGATATTGAGTTTGTGGGCGGGAATGCTTTTCAATAACTCCAGGTCAGCAAATAGAATATTCGTTGCATTTGCTACACCCGAATTGTTATTATAGTGTTCAACCGAGATATTGCCACTATAGGTTTTGAAGAAGCTGCCTTTTACCAACAGGCTATTTTTCCAACTGGTCGTTTTACTGAATCCCTGGTCTTTCAAAGATGCCGGCAATTTGTTACCAAACACGACGAAGTCAGATTGGCCGGTCACAAACCATTTCTTGTTCCAGTTTTTTTGCAATTTCAAGCTCATACCTGCCGAAATGTATTTCGACTTTTCCACGACATCGCTTACCAGCGACAATCGGTTGCCGGTGTTAATATTGCCCGCCCATGTCACTTTCGTGCCGATAAACACCAGGGGGAAAATATAATCCACGTATGCATTATAAGAACTGGTCGATGTCGTTTTCAACACCGAATCGATGTTAATGGCAACCAGCTCACTATAAGCCGGGCGGTACACCTGGGGTGTAAAATCAATGGATCCGCCCTGACTAACAGAAAGGGATGAATGGGGAAAGGTAAAAGACAAAAAGTGATTGAGTGATAGGCGATTCTCCGGCACGGTCGACTGCAGGTGTCTGGCATATTGCGCTATGCCGGTAGGAAACAATTGTGAAGGCAAAGCAAATATTTGTCTCGGGCTCCGATTCCAAACCAAATTAACATTGGACTCAGCAACTTTACTCCACCTGCTTTTTTGCGAAACATTGATATCGTACACAGGCATCAGCACCCGCTTGTGCTTCACTTCTTCTTCCAGGTCAACCATCGATAATCCCCCTTTCACATCCAGCAAAAACGGCAGATACATGGCTTTAAAAGGATAGGCGAAACCAGACTGCAGGGTGCCGATCGTGTAAATCCCCTGGTGTGAATAAGACGGCATCCACACCGGTGGCAGCCCGGCATCGGTCGCTGTAAATTGCAAGTCAGTATTCAATTGGGTTCGCCGGAAATCGTAAAACAGGTTATAAGGAATCGCTTTTTTACGCTTTTTCCTGATAAACTGGGCTTTTCCTTTCGCAAACAAACTACTGTTCAGGTAAGACTGGTGAAGCTGGTCATACGCAGAGTCGGGCAAGCCAAATGGCTCCTTCCAGCTACTTGAAAAGCCAAACAAGGTTTGGGGAAGGCGGTAAAACCCGTACTGTAGGTCAACCTGTATCGCTGTTTCAGCCGTCATCCGACTGGTATAATTCAACGCACCACCAATGGAATGAAACTGGTTCCTAATAGCTGAATTGGCAAACAATTGTTGACCGTGCTGGCGCACCAGGTTATCACTATAAGCATTCGACCAGTCTTTCGTGTAGCCTATTTTCCATTCCAGCGACGACTTTGTATTGAAATCCACGCGCAGCTTTTCTGACACCTGCAAAAGCGAGGGATTGATATGCACTTGATTCATCGTATTCCTGTTGAAGAAAGCATTTCCCGAAAAAATAGAAGAGCTGTCGGTATTTTGCTGGCTTTGCCGATCAGAAACATAAGCAATCTCGGTCACCGAAGAAACTTTCTTGCCCAAAAAAGTATTGACCTGGAAGCGATTGTCAAATAGCTGGTTGCGGATATATCGACTGGTGGGAAATTCCTGGATACCGAATAGATAAGACTGCATGGACCCCTGCTCCGCATCCATATACAAATCACCTTTTAACTGCCGCTGTTCCTGATAAGAAGCGGCCCGACCGTAATTATTCCCGTTTAGGATATTACCAAATTTTGCCTTCGAACCCAACTTAAATAATACAGGATTAAACAGGTAACGGCCGAGGGTACCAGCGCCCGCCTCGCCATCGCCAAACAACACCAATGCATGTTCCTTTTTTAATGCCAGGTTTACAAATACCTGGTCATCGCCGGTTAAACCCTTCAACTTCTTGTTCAGGTTTTGTTTTTCCAGGGCTTGAACATATTTGATAACATGGAGCGGCATATTTTTCAGCAGCAGGTCGGTATTATCCGCAAACAATTCCTCGCCGTCAATGAGGATTTTCGGCACGGGTTGATTTTTATACAGCAAAACGCCTTTTTCATTAATTCGAAAGCCGGGCAAACCAGCGATGATTTCACCCAGTTTTCTTTGCCCGGGTTCTTTAAAACTCTCCACATTAAAAAAAGTGGAATCACCACTTTTCCAGACAGCCCGATCTGCTTCAACGACAACGGCCTTCAATGCTGGCTGTATGGTAAGGGTGAAAGAAAGCTGGAATTTTTGCGGCTTATTGACACGCAACTCAACGGTGTCGCTGCGATAGCCTGTGTAACTGGCGATAACGAGTATCGTGTCGGGTTTTGTATACCGCAGGGCGAAATCAACCACCGTGCGCTCGTCAGCGTTTTTGAAAGCCATCAACCGGTTCGATCCTTTTTGCACTACTTTAATAGAACTGCTTGGCAATCGCTCGTTTTTTTCATTCCGAACCTGCACGGCCAGCTCTACCAAGCCTTGCTGGCTAAAAGCAAAATTAGCCGCCAAAATAAGGAGAATTGAAAATAATAACTGCTTCGATCTTGTCATGGCTGGTTCATGATATCGGATTTCATTTTTTCAGTTAAAATAGTTTGACTATTTTGAGTCACCTCATAAAATTTAGCTTTTTTAAATATATCCGGCCAGAAAAATGCAGGATCAATCGGTTCATCTACCTTGAGCTCTATGAGTTGATAGGTTGTCTTAGTAATATCGCTGCTGAATTGAACGATCGTTCCAGGAACATCGATTAGGCCGTCCATACCAAATCCCAATTTTACATCCGGATAATACCATATTTCACAATATATTTTCTCGCCCAACATTTGAAGCGCGTGCTTACAAAGCAATCCATTAATCAACCGCGTTTCCGGTAAAATTTTCCATATCGATTGAGCCGCTTTATATTTTGTTGTGGTAAACGCAGGTTCAATTATCGTTGTACAAAAAAAAGACCATACACGCAATGAATCAGTATGATAGACATTTACGAATTGCATGGTATCCATGCAAAAACCATAGATATAGCTGCCTTTACTAGTGGCGAACTCTATAGTACCAGTTGGATATTGAGCTAGGTACAAAGGTTTCCAAAAGCTAATCACTTTTGATCCAGCTTTGTAAAGAAATCCTTCAAAATCCAACTGAATTTCTTTGTTTGTTTTTTCATCCAAGGCAACAGATTCAATTCGCCTTATCGAATAACGCGCCTCGATATTTTGCGCGCGCGCATTCACCAAAAGGACAGAAAAAATAATTACACAGATTAAATGGCGTTTCTTTTGTTTGTTTGCCACTTCACGAAATATATCAACGGGAGAAGTCATGTACAATAATTAATATCTTTCTAACAATATATATAAGTACCGCCATCAGCGTTAAGAAAAATTAGACAGTTTAGTAGCTATCAGCCGAAAATAAAAAAGAGTGCGACATTTTATTCTTAGGTGACCGTCTAATTGAAGAAAAAACGCTTCCACACATCCAAAGCAATGTTTCACCATTGTCCAAAAATGTTACGCATAAATTCTAATCACGTTTAAAATATCTCATTTTATTTCAAAAGGACAGGTTTCAATAGCGTCATGGTTGGCTCATGATAGCAGACTTCTTGGTGTCGCTTGCCGATGGCTTAGTCGACTGGTTTTCGTCAACGAATTTTGCCTTTTTAAAAATTGCCGGCCAAAAAACGGATGGATCAATCGGCTCATCTATTTTGAGTTCTGTCAGGTGATAAGATGTGTTGGAGGTTTCGCTGGTATACGCTACGATGATGCCTGGAACATTGAATTCACCAAGCAAACCAAATCCCAATTCAACACCCGGGTAATACCATAAGTCGCTTATTACCTTTTCACCAAACAAGTCAAGGGCATGCTTGCATTCCAACCCATTAATCATTCGCGTTTCCGGTAATAGCTTCCACCCTGACCTCAATTTTTTGTATTTCAACGTTGTGAAATCCTGGGCACCCATGACTGTACCCCAAAAACCCCAACGCCGCAAAGAATCAGTATGGTACAGATTTACACGCTGCATGGTATCCATCATTAGGAGATAATTAGAAGCAAAATCAGCTTCACGGTATTCTATCATTCCTCTGGGATATAAAGCCAGGTACAAAGGCTTCCAAAAACTAATCACTTTTGCACCCGACTTATAAACGAAGCCCTCATACTCAAGCACAAACTCTTTTGTTGTTTTTTCGTCCAGGGGAAGGAATATCTTTTCCTTGATCGAATAACGCGCCTCGATATTTTGCGCGTGAACAGTCGGCACATGTCCAAATAAGAACAGCGCAACCGTTACTAACCAGATCGTCCAAAAATCAATATTCGATCTTCTCCACATCTAGAAACTTTTATTTGCATTAACTACTAGCCAAGCCATTCGTAAAAACAAACATAGTCCAATTACCAAAATCGCCACTCCGTATAAATACGGAATGGCGACACTGAATACACCTGTGTGTGTTAATTGTATGACAAAATCCTTTATCGATGCGTTAAGTCTGTCGCTTTAAAAACGATCTCATATTTCCCTGGTACAAAAGCCCTGAACACCAAGCGGGGATTTGCAGAATAGGTGCCATCGGGATAACTTGTCTGGTTGTCGTGCGAAAAGTATTGGCTGGGAATACGATAGTACACATTGAATCCATTTCCCTGTGATATAAATGGATAGGGCACCACGCCGTATGTAAATTCGAAACGGTCGTCGTACACATCGGTTTTGAGTGAATAGTCCTGCAATGTTTGCAGCCAGGGCTGGGTTACACTGCTTCCGTTGGGGCGACGTTGTATTTCACCCTTTGCCGGATTGAACGGCACGCCATTTTTATCGACAAATTTCAATACCACAATATTGGGGGTTTCAGCCACTCGCTGAATACTAACTGATGGCGAAAATATACTGGCACCTACACTTTCATTGCCTACTTTGATCATCCGGGTATAGGGCGTTCCCAGTTCGGGATTTGCTTCATAGGGCTTGCCATCCACCAGCTCAATATGGCCTATTTTGGGATAGGTCTTGGTGCCGGCACCATTGGTAATCTCCAGGTCAAATGAATACAAGCCTGCAGGCAGGTGCAAACTGGTGTAGTTCCCTTCTACCTGTCCACTTACCGGATTGATGGAAATGGGCGTAACATCCATATCCGTTTGTTTTGCTGCGATCAGCTCCAGCGTGGTATCCGTTTTGGGATCGTATAATCCGGTCCAGCCTTTGATGGTGTAAGTTGTGTTGAACAGATCATCTACAACGGCACCAGTGGCATCATCATAAAAATGAAGCACTTTTACGCTCACCGGTTTCGATGATCCATCCAGGTTCAAGGCCGAACTTACTTTCACCCGCCCTTTCTGAATGATGACCGGGTCTTCTTCATAGCGAATCGTCGGACTAATAAAGCCATTGTCTAGTTTTTTGCAGGCGCCCAGGCCGGCTGCAACCAGTAACAAGAGGGCGTATTTCCTGACCGTATTGATTGATTTCATGGGTTAGTCTTTGTCTTTAAAAAATAAAGTGTGTTGATTCACCAACACCTGGATCATACCATTGGTGGTTTCGATGCCCGATGTTTGTACGCGTTGACGATAGCCCTGTTCTTCCGTGAGATCAGCAGCCACAAATGGCGGCGTTAATGGCTCCCGCAATAGGGTATAATATACAATCCGGGGAATGGTCGACACCGATGAATTGTAACCCAACGCAGGTTCACGGGTTTCCTCGTACGATACCACCGCCTGCGTGCCTGGATGCGCAGTTTCAAAAATGGCGCCCTTTTCGGTTAGTGTATTGTAGCCGGTAGCGCCTTTGACCAAATAAACATCTATCGAGTCGGCAAACATGGGCAGTTCATGCAAAATCATCGAATCGATCGACCATTTGCGAAACGGATCGATGTTCTGCTCCTGTTTTGCACGCTCATTGAGGTAATTGCCGATCGCATAATCAGTGGGTGCAAAAAAAGTCATGTTCGACTGGTTGATCTTATCCTTGATGCCCGCTTTGTCGATCAGCAGAATCAAGGTATCAAACAGACCACTGCTATTGCTCTTCAGGTAGTCGTACGTGGTCATATTCACTTTTGCTGTATGCAATGAACCACCGATAAAATATTCATCCCGCTTGCAAGAAACCAACACGGTTGCAAGAAGAAAGAATGCCAAGAGTATTTTTTGTGTTTTCATGTTCTAGTGATTTTTCCACCATTCATTTTGTGTCAACAGGATGTTCTGGGGCAACAAAGTGCGCATATCCAGCGGCCAGTAATAGCCTTTCTTGGCCAGCCGGTCGGCACTGTACTGATCAGGGAACCAGTCTTTGAGTTTGTCCATCCGGATCAGGTCATAAGCCAGCACACCTTCGCCATACAACTCACGGTAACGTTCGAACATCAGCTCTTCCATGATGTCTTCGCCCGAAATCGTAACCGGTTCCAGCCCTGCACGTGCTTTTACCTGGTTCAGGTACAACAGCGCCGTGCCTTCGTCGCCGGTCTTATACGCCGCTTCAGCACGTAAGAGCAGCACATCTGCCAGCCTGATCATCACCAGGTTATTGTCAACCACATACACCGACTTTTGGGTGGGGTCGTAATAGTTGACATTGGCGTATTTCTTTAAATAAGGATCGCCATCGTAGTCGCCAAAGGTTTGTTTGAAACGCAGGTCGTTGGTGGTATCATAGATGGGTGCAAACAATTCCAGGTTGGGCGTCCAGGCATAGTAAGGGTCTTTGTCTTTGATCAACGGACTATGCAGAAAATTGCCAAAAAAATCAGCAGCGCCTTCTTTGTTGGCATCGTCGTGCTTCATGAATATCTCAAAAATGGATTCACTGTTGCTGCCTTTAAAAATATCGCCGAAATGATCGCCCGACACCAACGCATATTCACCGGAACTGATTAGGTCTTGTGCATATTTGCCTGCATTCGCATAATCGTGTTTCCAGCCATAGATCTGCGCCAACAATGCTTGTGCAGCTCCTTTGGATGCTTTGGTAGGTGCTTCCAACTGACTGGCCGGCTGCAACAGATCAACTGCTTTCAACAAATCTTCAATGCAATAGTCAAGCGCTTCGGCCTCGGGTGTGCGTGCGATGGGCTGCACATTGGATGGGTCTTTGAGCGACTCTTTGGTCACCACCGGATCGCCCCAAATACGCGTCATGTAGAAATACGTGTATGCACGCAGAAAATAGGCTTCCCCCAGCGATTGGTTTTTCTGGTCGGCACCACCCTCAAATAAAGACTCGTCAATGCCTGGTGTATTTTCAACAATCAGGTGGCACTGGTTTACGACGGCATAAAAGCGGGTCCAGTTCCAAACGGTACCTTCCAGGTAGGGCGCGTAGCCAAAATCAAAATTGCCGTTGTATGCAATATCTTGGTAGTTCCAAAAGTTGCCGCTGAAAACAAATTCAGCAGAAGGAACAGAGCCAAAGATAAAATAACCGGCATCTTGCCGAAGGGCTGAACGGAAACTGCCGTAAGCACCGGCAAGGGCTTTGTCAACGTTGGCGCCCGATTTCCAGAACACCTCGTCGTAAGTAGCATCTTCCGGCTTTAGGTTGATGTATTTGCTGCAGGAACTAACCAGCATGAGCAGCAGCAGTGCAGCTATTACAGATAATTTATTTTGTATCGTTTTCATTCCTCGATTTTTTAAAGTGTGATTTCAATACCGAGTGTGTATTTGCGGGGCAAGGGATAGGCGGTACCTCGGTATTCACCCTGCGGGCTCACCAACTCAGCATCCGGTACTTTGGATTTCTGGAACACATAGATATTGTCCAAGATGCTGTAGATGCGAAGACCCTGAAGTTTGAAACGCTCCAATTTGTTTCGGTCGAAATTATAGCCGAGGGTCAGGCTGCGAATTTTGAAATAGCTACCGTTCTCATTCCACAAAGTGGAGAAGGGGAAGAACTGGTAGTAGTTGGGGCCGTAGGGACTCAAGCTGGGAAAATCAGCACTGTAGTTCGGGTTCTTCGAGCTTTGATCTGGGCGCCAATAATTCACTTTGCTGAGGTCAGGAAGACGGTGCGACGCAAACGTATTGATGTCGCCATAGTTCCAAACATTGGTGTATTGTGACGATTCGAACGTATTGATAATGTCACGGCCAATGGTGTAAACACAAAGCACCCCCAGGCTAAAATTCTTGTAGTTGAATTCGTTGTACAAACCACCGGTTATACGGGGGTTCGGATTACCGGTGGCCACCAGGTCGCCGGTTGCTTCGCCCTTGTCTTCATCGCTCCATACATCCCAGTCGTGGTTCACGTCTTGCCAAATGGGGAAGCCGGGCTTCACGGGGTAATAGGTTTTAAAATAGGATATCGGTTGGCCTGTCAACGGGTTCACCGGAATTTGCGCCTGGTTGTTGTACACACCCTGGTATTTCATTTGTGCCCAGCCATAAATCGGCGAGCCCACCTGGTAAATCAATTGTTGATTATACCCGTAGGAATTGGCGTAAAAAGTCCTATTGCCATTGGGCAAAGCGGCGATCCGGTTTTTGTTGATCGACATGTTCAGGTTGGTGGTCCACTGCAGTTTACTTCCCCTACCCAGGTTGCGGGTTTGAATCAGGATATCAAATCCTTCGTTCAGTATTTTAAGCGGTGCATTGTAGTACTGCTTTGTATAACCGGTGAAGAAAGGGAAAGGCAGGTCGAGCAAGGGATTCAGTGAATTGCGGCGATACGCATCAACCGTAATATTCAGCCTGTTCTTGAACATATACAAATCGAAACCAACGTTCAACTGGTTCGATTTATTCCAGGTGAGATCAGGAAGCGAGATGGGTTTATTGAAAGAAGGTGTAGCGATAACTGTTCCGTTATAGGTGCCTTGCTGTACGTCCCAAATATTATACGGCGCATAGAAGTCGTCGGGTTGGGTACCAGACAATCCATAACTACCGCGAAGTTTCAACAGATCAATCCAGGAAATTTTATCCATGAATTTCTCGTCCGACAAAATATAAGCCGCCGAAATGGCTGGGAAATAACCCCACTTGCTATCGGCGCCAAAGCGCGATGACGCATCTGCACGCCAGGACGCGTTCAAGATGTATTTGCCTTTGAAATCATAAGAAAACTGTCCCATATAAGACAACAAACCGGCCCGTTTGGCATACGAACTGGCCGACAAATCTTTTTGGGGAATGCCGCTCACCACCCGGATATTATCGTCTGGTACATTGTATCCGGTAATTGAGTTGCCGCTCTTATCGTCTAATTGAAAACTTTGCGACAACGTAATACCCAGGTTATGGTTTTTAGCGAAGGTGCGCGAACCGGTTAGTACGTTGGCAACATAATATTGCTGGTAACGGTTTGCTTCTGATGAGGCAAAAGAGCGACCATCGGTGGTGATCTCCGAAGGCTGGAACCGATCGCGGTTATCGCCTGTGGCACTGATCGAACCCTGCAATGAATACTGAAGTCCTGGCAGGATATCGTAGTTCAATTGCATGTAGCCATTGAAGATATTGGTTTGGTTCTTGTCTTTGATCTTGTCATAAGAACCCATAAAATACGCCAGGTCAGCCTCTGATGGTTTGTAGAAGGATGATGGCATATTGGTTCCATCAATTGGCACTACTTCGTTGCGGCCGCGGCCTAGTCCCACTTTCCGATCCAGTCTGGATGCAGACAGATTCAGGTTCATATTCAACTTGGGCGTGATGCGGAAGTCAAAGTTGCCGCGCAAAGAATAACGCTTGAAACCGGTTTGACGAACAATACCGTTTTCATCGTAGTAGTTCATACCCACGCGATAGCTCAGTTGATCGGAACCACCCGATACACTCAGGTCGGCATTCGACACACTCCCCTTCTGGTAAAACAGGTCCTGAAAATCGGTGGCATTGTTAAAGGCAGGGTTTAAACTGTCGGACAATACCTGGGGAATAGTAGCCAGTTGGAAATAATTGCTATAAACGCGCATCAAATCGAGCTTTTGCGCTCTTTCTTCTGCGCCCGCTACAGTGCGCATCAGTTTTGGTTTTTCCACCAAACCGCTGTACACACCGGCACGCAGTTGCGGCTTACCCACCCGACCTCTTTTTGTTTTGATAAGAATAACTCCATTGGCGCCTCTCGATCCCCATACGGCCGTTGCTGCTGCATCTTTCTGCACCATGATACTTTCAATATCGTTCACGTTGATTCCGGCGAGATAGTTGGTACCGGTACTTGACACACTTTCCAAATCAGAGATCGACATTGGAATACCGTCAATCACATACAGCGGCGTGCTCAAGGTTTTGGCATCATCCACATTGCTGTTCAAGTCGGTAACAATGGTACTATTACCACGTACCGTGAATGTGTTTCGAACACCGGGTGCACCAGAAAAATTCTGGATGTTTACACCCGACACCTTGCCTTGCAACAAAGATTCGAAACTGGGTGCGGGTAGGTTTTCAATTGACTTGCCCGATACAACTTGTACCGAGCTGGTGGTTTTTTTCATCGACTGGCGCTGGTAACCCACCACCACCACATCGCCGAGGTTCTTATTGGTTTTCTCCGAAAGACGCACGGTCAAAATGTCTTGTCCGGCCCCGAGCTCAATTGTTTTGGGGTCGTAATCGACAAAACTGACAACAAGGGTTTGTTTACCCGCGGGAACACTCAACCGGAACCGGCCCGCAGCATCGGCCACGGCCGATCCGCCCCCTTTGAGGCTAATGGTGGCGCCTTCAAGCGGGGTTCCGTTTTTTTGGTCAAGGATAACACCAGATACCGTTCTGGCTTGCGCGTTTGCTTCAGTTATGCCGAACAGGCAATAGCCGAAAAAAACGAGCAAAGTCGTTCTAATTACTCCAATCATAGCAGAAGTTTTGGTTTTGGTCGCATTTATTGGCGGTTAATTTCCGGCTATTTTTAGCAAACAAAAAAACCTGCCGTCTTTACAACAGCAGGTTTTGGGTCATGCAAACGTTTGATATGTTTATGCACACGTTTGCGCTATTTTTTATTTACTCAATCTTTCAAGCTGCTTAGATCCATTTTTGGTGCCGGTAATTTCATCGCCGCAATTCGAGCCTTGGTTGCTGCTACCATTTCAGTTGTCATGTTGTAATGATAATCGCCATAGTCGTCAAAGGCGAAACTGCCTGTTTTAAAAAAGCCATACTGCTCGAAAAATTCAGTGAGGTCAGTTTTCCCCACAGCACATACTTTTTCTACAAACGCCAACTGCCAACTGGCCGGGTTTTCGCCACGATCGCCCCAGCCACCAGTTTTCTGGTCGCCGGTTTTCTGGCGCTCATCCGCTGCCTCTTTGCGAATGCTTTCAAATAGATCGGGATAGAAATCGGGGTACATACCAGGACCTGAAAAATACAGTTGCAATTGCCAGAAAGGCACGAGCCGGTTGAAAACATCTTTGTCTTGCAGGTAACATTTTTGTTGGCTGATGATGCTGTCTTTTGCTTTCTTATAATTGTCTTGTTCAGAGAGGCGACTTCTGTTACCAAAAGAAGTAGTCACATACAAGGCAAAAATATTATTGCTCACTTCGCCGAGTCCGCCCCAATTCAATGCAGGTCGAACCTGGTGAACATGGCCTACCTCGTGACTAAATCCCCAGCAGGGATCACCCTTGATAACGCGCGATGGATCAACCACCAACGGCATGGCATTGCCCGGAGATGTGCCCATATAGGCCACACCATCTTCGTCGCGAAACATATAGTAGTTGAAGTTTACCCTGGCCAGGATATGGTTTTTCGGCACGCGGTTGTATTTAATCAATCCCAATAAGCGGTGTTGACGAAATACCAGCGAATCATAATTGCTGATTAATTCAACGCCGCGGTTGTGCGCATATTTTTCGCAATCAGCCACCGGATATACAATCTGAATATGGCGGCCTTTGGCATCGATCATTGGGTAAACCGCTTTTTGCAACAGTTGGTTCCAGTCGGCATCGTTGTTGCGCGTGATATCAAAATAGCCGTTCACCTGTGCATTGGGAAAGTGAACGCGAATCGTTTTTTCCCCTTCAGGGCGATCACTGTAATAACTGATATAGGCTAGTCCGCCGGCCTTACCAACAGGCACTACATTCACGCCATTCTTCAATTGAAAACTTTGTTTTACGATGCCCCAACCGGCCGGATCTTCTGTTGGCACGATACCAGGCGGTGCGTGTCGATTCCAGTTGGGCACCAGCAATTCAACTTTTTTGCCGGCAGCGATACCACTCACCAATACTACTTGGTTGCCTTCAGGAAGATAGATGCCCGTTGCATTTTCATAACGGCTGTAGCCATCACCAATCATCAGCTCCCGACCGAGGGCTTCGGGTGATAACCAGGCGCTGTAATCAGCCGACCGATAGGCGGACAAATAATTTTTGTTTCGCAAAGCGAGCGCGGTTGCGCGGAGTGCTGCATTTTGCATGCGGTCGATTCGCGCTTGCTTAACGCCTTTTTTGAGTGTAAGGGCAAGCGGATCAGCAAATACTTGGAGGTCATTGACAACTTGCAGGCTGTCGGTGGAAGCTGGCTGCGCCAATGCTGTCAACGAACAAAGCATCAGCAGCGCAATCAGGTTGGGTCTATACATATCGAAGCTGTTTTGCTAAAAATAGCCAGCAGCTTTGATGAAAATGGAAGCAAACGTTTGCGGGTTATGCTTTGTTATACAATTTCAACACTGGTTCTCGCAATACCGATGCCGACGCACTGAACAACCATTCCATCACGCCCGCGATGTGTTCTGGTGATACCCAGTCCGCAAAATTGGCATCGGGCATCGCTTGCCGGTTCGCGGCCGTATCAATGGTGGATGGCACTATTACAGTGGCCGTAATGTCGTGTTTTTTGCTGGCGGCATTGATCTGTTCGGCAAGGCGAAACAGCAATGATTTTGACAGTGCATAGGCCGACATGTCTTTACCCGCTGAAGCCAGCAGGGCAGGTCGGGCGCCAACAAACACCAACCTGCCCCTACCGGCTTTTTCAAAATAATGGTACGCAGGTCTTGCTACGTGATAGGCGGTTAAAAAATTCAATTTGTATTGTTGCAACAAAGCGGCATCGTCGGTGGTGCTTAGACTACCCATGGCAAAACCGCCGGCCAAGAGCAACACGCCTTCCAACTCGGGATGAAGATTGATTTGCGTTTCAACCAGGGCAGCCGTGGCTGCTTCATCGGTCAGGTCAACTGCCAGCAGTTCGAGCAAGGGGTTCTCGGGAAATAAACTTCGTTTGTCCATCGACGATAGTACCGCCGTTACCGCATAGCCCTTACTGAGAAAATAATGGCTGGCGACCAAGCCCAAGGCACCATTGGCACCGGTTATCAGCACACGCCTGTTCATACAAAAGAATTTGCACCTGTATGAAACCTACAAGGGCTTCAACACAATGTTTTTAAAGTAGGCTTTGGCACCATGGTCTTGCAACGCAATCTGACCGGTTTTAGCACTGCCATAGTCGGGATAATCTTTCCACTTGCCTTCTTTCTTTTTCTTATTCCACGCTTCGTCCCAGGCAGTGAATTCAACAATTTTTTCGCCATTCAGCCAATGCTCTACATGTCCATTGTTGAAAATGATTTTGCTGCTGTTCCACTCGCCTACCGGCTTTAGTTTTTTCTTGCTGGTATCGGCCAGGTTCATGGCATAATCGGCACCGGTTTTCTGCCAATCCTCTATCTTTTCCGGAAAGCCGATATCATCAATCAATTGGTACTCGGGACCTGTCATATAAGGGCCACTGTATTTTGGGTCTTCCACCACATGGTACATTACCCCACTGTTTCCGCCCTTGCCGATTTTCCAATCCCAGCTCAATTCAAAATTGTCGTAGTTTTTATCGGTCACCAGGTCACCGCCGGTATCACCGTGTGCAGCACCATGACAAACCAGGGCACCGTCTTCTACCGTCCAGTTTTTTACCTCGCCGGTTTTGTTGTATCCATGCCAGCCGGCCAGGTCCTTGCCATTGAAAAGGGTATCGGGCGCTGCATTGCTTACCGCCGGGGTTTCAACTGCACTTGTTGCAAGACTATCTGTTTTCGTTTCTTTTTGCTCGGCCGCATTGTTGCAGGCAAACAAAAAACTGCCGGCTACAATCGCAGCGGCAGTTTTGGTGAATGATGTATTCATGTCGATTTATTTTTTCAATTCCATTTTTTCGGGATTCCAGCGGATGGCTTTGTCCTGGTTGTAGCTGTCGTTACACAACAATGCCGGTGCCGCGGCGCGATACCCGAAAGTGGCGTCTTCTGCAACGCTTCCTTTGTTGCGGATGGCTGTAAAGAAATTCACGAAGTGATCGTGCGGGCCACCGAGGTACCCTTTTTCAGCGCGATAAACCATTTCTGCTGGTCCAAGAATTTTCTTCCGATCGGTAATGGGTTTGCCTGCTTTCTTCAACTGTTCAATATAGAAGGGATCATCAGACGCAATGGTTTGGTTGCGGCGAAGGGTGACACTATCCCAGTCAATATCCATCGATCCTTCACTGCCCACCAAACGCAGGTAGGTAGTGCCGCTGGTGCCATCTACAAAATTGCATCGAAGCGAAAGATTGAACGGCGGATGTGTGTTACCCTGTTGCGGATAATCGAAAGTGCCGAGCAAAACATCCGGCACTTCGCGACCGTCTTTCCAGTATCGGAGTCCGCCGGCCGCATAAATTTTTTCCGGTCCGTAGGAATTGGTAATAAAATGCAGGGAACTGAAGAGGTGCACAAACAAATCGCCCGACATACCGGTGCCATAATCGCGGTAATTGCGCCAGCGGAAAAAACGCATGGCATCGAATGGACGCTTGTTGGTGTTGCTCACAAATGTATCCCAATCAACGTTGGTCGGTGATGCATCTGCAGGAATGGGATATTGCCAGGCGCCGGTTGGTGAAAAACGAGCCCAGAAACCTTCTGCATAATTCAGCGTACCAATGGCGCCTGATGCCAGCAGCTCTTTTGCTTTTTCGTTGCCTAAAGAAGACACCCCCTGGCTACCCACCTGGAATACCATGCCCGTTTCTTTCTGCGCTTTGATCACCGCAGGGCCTTCGGTAATATCGTGCACCATCGGTTTTTCGCAATACACATGTTTGCCTGCTTTCATTGCATCGATCGAAATCTGCTGGTGCCAGTGATCGGGTGTGCCCACAATTACTGCATCAACATCTTTGCGTGCGAGGATCTCCTTGTAACTGCGCGTGGTGAAAATATCATTGCCCCATCTTGTTTTTGCTTCTTTCAGTCGACCGTCATATAAATCGCATACGGCTACCAGTTTAGCACCGGGAACACCGAGGGCAGTGATGGTATCTTGCGTACCCATGCCACCGGCACCAATGAGCGCGATATTGATTTGGTCGTTGGCAGCAATCTTTTGCCTGAATAACCATTCGTGTTGAGCGCGCTGCTGTTCTGCAAACAAATTAGAACCGACAGCCGCTGCTGCCGAAGTAGTTGCCAGGTTGCGTAAAAAACGCCGCCTTGACGATTGTTGATCAGCCATAAATACTTGGTTAGAGAGTTTATTTTAAAGTGGGCAATTCCTGAATTTTCAAATCCTTCCAACGCACTTTGATGCCGCCGCCGTCGTGAATTTGCAGTGCAATGAAACCAACACCTTGTCCTATCTTCTCGTCTTTGATATGCACCATTTCTTTGCCGTTCAGCCAGGAGGTGACTTCATCGCCATTCACTTTAATCTTCATGGTATTCCAACCGGTGGCGTTCAGCATTTTTTCATCTTCCGGCTTGGGTTGGATCAACCAGCCGCGACCATAGGATTCATATATGCCTCCGGTATGCATACCTGCCGGTGCTACTTCCACCTGCCAGCCACTAATAGTGGTACCATCAATACTGGAACGGATAAAGATGCCACTGTTGCCATTGGCCTCTTCTTTGAACTTAACGGTGAGGATGAAATTCTTGTAATGCTTGTCGGTGCTCAGGTAACCATAGCCTTTATCGGGTCCACTCTCGCAAATCAATTCGCCGTTTTCTACATACCATTTCTCGGTACCATGGGCCGTCCATCCGGTAAGGTCTTTGCCATTAAAAATATACACCGGCTTTTGCGCCATTGTGCTAACAGCTATAAAGGTAGCTGCCAATAGAATTGTTATCTTTTTCATATGAGGGATTAATTTAGGGCTTATTTTTTAGACGACGGTCGTTTTTACAACAGAAAGCCGGCTGGCTGGAAAATTTTTGGTCAATTTCCCTGCCAGCCGGCAAAATATTGGTAATTAATGGTAATTATCGAACACTCAGGTTAATACGACCACCGCCCGAACGCACATCTACCGGCACACCACCCCCATTCACGGTTCCTTTAATATTATTTTCATCTGCTGAACCAGAGAAATTATTCAATGCACCATTTTCTGCTTTGATTTTTTCACCACGCAGGTTCAGGTTCATGCCCTTGCCTTGTGGCAATACGAGCGAAATATTACCGCCAGAATTGTCGAGCTTAACATATTCGCCGAGGCTGCTGATTTCTGCTGATATACCACCGCCACTGGTGCTGGCGCGCAGGCTTCCCTTGATGTCTTTGAGGCGCACATTGCCACCCGACGTAGAAGTAATTAATTCACCGCTAACATCAGTTCCTTCCACATTACCACCACTGGTGCCGGCATCAATTTTTCCATCGAGGGCCGACAACACCAGGTTGCCACCGGAGGTTGACAGTTTGATGGTGCCCTTGCTGTTTTCAGCATGGATATTGCCGCCGCTGGTGGACAGATCAATTTTGTCGCTGCACTGGTTCATGTGTACGTTACCGCCCGATGTGCTGCCGTGTATATCGCCTGATAACCGGTTTACATGGAGGTTGCCACCACTGGTGCGAAATTGTTGTTTACTGCCACTGAGGTTGTCGAGACTGATATTGCCACCGCTGGTGGATAGGTCGGTCGACAAACGAGACGAAGCATACAATTTAAAAGAAACGGAAACAGATTTGTTCCAGTTAATGCGATTGCTTTTTGGCTTTGCAATGGCCGTTATTTTACCACCCGACACATCAATGCTTAGATCAAAATCGCGCTCCAGTCTTTGCTTCAATTCTTCGGCCGAAATGGTTTTGTCGCGTCCGTTGGATGGCTGCACATACACTTCGAGCCGGGCATTGCCGGCATCGCCCTGCACCGATATATTACCGCCAGCTGTTTCCAACCTGGCAGCGCTTACGGCAGCCGCATCGAAATCTTTAACGAGGTAGGGTTTCGCGTCTTGCGCCCGAAGGCCGCCTGCCAGTGCCAGGCCGAGGGCCAGGCTGTACAATGCTTTCATATTTTCTTATTGAAGTGTTGAGAAGGAAATGCTTATTTGTACCGTGTAACGAGCCTGCGCGAAAAAGGTTACAGGGAAGCTAAAAAAAACCGGAAACGATTTTCCCTACTTTTACCCCATGATATTGGAGATACCTTATACTGAATTGGAAACGATTATCAAGACAAGTTCAAAAAAGCCCATTGGCCTTAAATACATGGGCAATGGCCAGCTAGAAGTGCAATTTATGGCGTCGGTCAGTCTAAGCGTAGCACAGGTGGCCGCCCATTGGGTTTTGTTCGATTATAAAACATCGGGGTTGGTGAGCATGATGCTGACCGGGATGCGAAAAACCGTGCAGGCCGAAGTCGATAAAATTCCGCCATTGGAATGGCGCGAAGACAACAAACAAATCCTGGTAGATTTCAGGCGATTGCCACAGGCCAAGGACCTGTTGGCCGTGCTGGTGATTAAATCTTTCCGGTTCGACGACCATGCCCTGGTGATCGAATTAACCACCCTCGATGCCGTTGCCTGATGCGCTGGCTATTCTGCATACTTGTTTTGTTCAGCAGTTGCTCCTTCTCTGCAAAAACTACCCGGAAAAAATGGTCGGCTGCGCGTGCTGCGGCACCATTTGATGCCATCATAGTGCCCGGCGTACCGTTGGAGAATGGCCAGTGGAGCCGAACCATGAAGGGCCGAGTTTACTGGGCAAAATATTTGTATGACCAGGGTATTACGCGACATATCATCTTCAGCGGCGCGGCCGTGTATACGCCCTACGTGGAAGCCGAGGTCATGAAACAATACGCACTGGCGCTCGGACTGCCCGAAGACAAGCTCTTCACAGAAACGCAGGCAGAACACAGCACTGAAAATGTGTACTATGGGTATCAACTCGCCAAAGCAAAGGGGTTTACTCGAATCGCCTTGGCCAGCGATCCCTTTCAAACAAAACTGTTGCGGCGATTTGTGCGAAAGAAAGTAGACCCGCAGGTGCAATTGATTCCCTTTGTGATGGATACCTTAAAAATGCTGGCACCTGCCATGACCGATCCGGTGATTGATTTTTCCAGCATGCAACGCTCGCCATTTGTACCCATCACTGAACGAGAAAGTTTTTGGCAACGTTGGCGCGGCACGCGGGGTAAGAATATTGATTATGGCAAGAACACTTATGGCAAGAACGCGGGTGACCAAAAATAAACATCTGTGAGGTAAATCTGCGCGCGTGGAAGAAAGCACTATAAGTGGCGGCAAATACAATGCTGGATGGTACGCAAATTCCCGTCACTTGTCTTATGATAAATGACATCCAGCATACGCTTGAAAATTTGCTAAAAATAAAATCTGAAAAAGTAATGAAAGTATTTGCTTTCATTTCTTCTTAGAGAAGAAATGACTAACTAGCACAGCACCAACCAACGGGCAAAAAAGTCAATTCGGCGAAGCTTTCCGGTCAATAAGCCAATAGATTCTTTTACAGGCATTCCTCTTAGCATCTTTGTTATACCAACAATCAATAAGACAGTTGGTTGTTACAAGGAATGCCTCTATTTTTGATCCCTACCCTACCTTATGCCCCTTAACCCGGGGCATTTTTTTATCGGGTATACTTTACACTGCCGGTAATGCTCTTCCATTTGTCGGTGCGAAAAGGTTCGGCCGGAAAGCCCTCTTTGTTGAACAAGTTGGCATCGCCTGCATCATCGGCCCAGGCATAGCGAACCGCCACTGGCTGGCTGACGGCCGCACTCTCTAACACTACTTTCCCGTTTTCGATCCAACCCCGCGCATAATGAAACTGCTGATCTGCTCCCGCGATTTCAAAACCACGCAGGTAACCATATTTATCTGGCGTGCTGAGGCCGCTGCCCGTTTCAGTATAACTTAGTAATACTTTATTGCCCTGCACTTCGAAACTGCTGAGTGCCGGTCCGCCCGCAACCATGTTTACCTTATAGGTCTGTTTTAGCGCCACCGCAGCCAACCGGGCACCTACATCTTGTTTGTTTTTCGGATGGATATCGTTTCGCTCGCCAATATCGATGGTCACCGCCATACCGGTATTCGGCAAAGCGCGGGTTGCTGTTTGTGATTCGCGCAATTCTGCCCAGGTGCTGCCCTTTTGGCTGTCGCCATCCAACGAAATAAAACTCGACAACTGCACGAAGTAAAACGGAAAATCACCTTCGTTCCATTTTTTCCGCCAGTCGTTGATCAGCAACGGAAATGCTTTTGCATACTGTGCAGCACGGCCGGCATTGTTTTCGCCCTGGTACCAAATGGCACCCCTGATGCCATAGTTGATGAGGGGATTGATCATCGCATTGTACAGCAACGACGGATAACTATTCGGTCCCACACTGCGTTCGGCGCCAACAGCTTTTTCTACCTGGAATTTCCATGACCCCGCCAGCGGAATAAGCTTGTTGTCGGTCACCAAGCCCACGGTTTCGGGTTCGCCCCAAATGCCACCACCGCCACCGGTATCTTCTACACGAACCGCAATGGTATTTTTGCCTTCCTTTAATACACCGGCCGGCACGGCATACGCACGTTGCAGGTTGTAGCCATTGGTGCCACCTACCGGCACCCCATTGATCCAGGCTTGGTCGTTATCGTCAATTTTTCCCAACAATAATTTAGTAACGCTGGCTGCCGTCGCTGCATCAAGTGTTATTTCGCGGCGAAGCCAAACGATGCCGTCAAAAGTTTTCAGTTGTTGCTCTTCCCAAAAGCCGGGCACTGTCATCTGTGGCCATTTGCTATCGTCGATGAAACGCGCTGAAAAACCGCTTGCCCGCGCCGGAGGGGGATAATTGCCCTGTATAGATTGCACCAGGGCATCGGTCGCCTTCGCCTGCAGTTTCATCATGGAATCGAGGTTCAATGAAGGCAGCTTTCCAATGGTGGCCGCAAACTCATCGCTTTGTTGAAAGGCATCGCGACTGATCCAGGTTTCTACATCGGTACCACCCCAGGAACTATGGATCAACCCTATGGGCACTTTTAGTTTTGCTTGTAACACACGCGCAAAAAAATAACCAACGGCCGTGAACGAACCGGTATTGGCGGGATCAGCCTTTTTCCAAACAGCGGGCTGCACATTATCGAGTGGCTCACCGGCCACCGCTTTGGCTACCTCGAAATGTCTGATCTGGTCATTGGCCGATGCGGCAATTACGTCTGCTGCCTGGTTGCTCATGGCGACCGGCCACTCCATATTTGATTGTCCGCTGCAAACCCATACTTCGCCGACCAACACGTTTTTCAATATGATCGTCGACTTGCCCCTTACTTCCAACACATAGGGCCCTCCGGCCGCTTCCGGATTCAGCTTTAACAACCAACGGCCATCCTTAGCCGCTTTTACTTTTTTCGATTGTTCATGAAACGAAACCGTGATGGTTTCATTCTTATCGGCCCAACCCCAAATGGTTATAGGCATATCGCGTTGCAGTACCATGCCATCGCCGAAAATATGTGGTAGGCGGGGTGCAGCCTTGCCTACCATCGCAGACAAAAGCAATACAACGAGCAAAAGTTTTTTCATATCTCGATCTTTTCGGAACTGAAATGTACACCAGAATTCATCAGTAACCATGCTGGCGAGGTCTGGCTGTTAGAATTGATCTCCCACCAGGCTGCATGGTGCGCCTGGTTTTATGCCCACGGTCACCCGACTGCCAGGCGCCGGCGGCGGCACCGAGGTATGCAGCCGTATTTTTTCGCCTTCTTTCTCCAATACCCACTCATGACCATAACCCAGAAACCTCGATTCAACAAAAACACAGTCGATACCGCCCTCCTGCCCCTGCAGCAATGGTTCAAGGTCTTCCGGGCGAACCAGTCGCCGAACTCGTTCGGTGCTGAACAAATTGTATTTACCAAACAGTCGCGCCACATACCGGTTTACCGGATGCTGATAGATTTCGGTTGCGCCTGCCCGTTGTACCAGTTTTCCCGCTTGCAATACGATGATGTCTTCGGCCCAGGCTAGGCTATCGGCCGGATCGTGCGAAACCAATATGCAACTGCAGCCAAGTTGTAGCTGCATATCTGCCAACACGTCCCACAACTGGTCGCGATTGAATCCATCGAGGTTGGAGAATGGTTCATCCAGCAACAGTAACCGCGGGCCGCCCAATAGTTGTTTCGCCAGCGCAATACGTTGCCGTTCACCACCCGAGAGTTGGTCTGTTTTTCGGGTGATCAAATGATCCACGCGACAAATTTTCAATACATGATCCAAAAAAGCGGGCGCCAGTTTATTGGCATAGTCGAGTATATCGTGTACCCGGTAATTGTTGTGCAATTCGAAATGCTGTGAGAGATAGGCAATTTGCGGGTGACCGGGAATCAGTTTCTCTGCCGCGCCGGGTACTCTTTTTTCTTCGAAATAAACCGTGCCTGCCAACGGTTGCAAGCGTCCGCCGATCAATTTTAGCAAACTGGTTTTCCCTGAACCGGTTTCACCGGCAATGGCCAGCTTGCGAAACCGGCCTAGGTTAAAAGAAATATCATCAACTACTTTTCGGTTGACATAGCCAAACGACAAACCCTGTACAGCTAAAAAATCCATGCGCCAAAATTAGGCATTGCCAAATGCACGCCACCCGTCTTATTTTTACCGGATGGATTATTTCAAAAAGCTCCTGGCCTTGATTCGGCAGGAGCGGAAAGAAGACCGGTTGAACTGGCTGGAGCAGGCGAAATACGGATCGGTCATGGAGCGAAGAACCAATGGCACTGCCTGGTACCCGGTAGCCATCAGGGGCGTTGAACCTGGCAAGGGCGATTACCTGAGTATTGAATTGGAGCGTACCACCCACCAGGACCTGGTACACCAGTTTCGCAGTGGCATGCCGGCTGCCCTGTTCTCCAATCACCAGCCCGATACCAACCGGTTAGATGGTTATATCAGTTGGTTGAATGGCAACCAGCTTCGGTTGTCCCTCACCGTTGATGAGTTGCCGGACTGGACCCGCGATGGGAAATTGGGTATCGACCTACTGTTCGACGAAAACAGTTATGACGAAATGGAGAATGCGCTGAAAGAAGCCGAGCGTCGGCTCGACAAACGGGCTGAGGGCAAACTGGTGCGCATACTCACGGGTGTTGACGCACCAGCAAAACTGTATGCCACCAAGCCAATAACGATTGAATCCCTGAATGCTTCGCAAGCCGCCGCCGTATCGGCCATTCTCGAATCGGAAGATATATGCATTGTTCATGGTCCGCCGGGCACCGGCAAAACCACCACCCTGGTGGGAGCCATCCGCCGCGAAGCGGCAAAAGGCCAGGTATTGGTTACCGCACCCAGCAATGCAGCAGTTGACCTGCTCACCGAAAGATTGCAGGCAGCCGGCTTGCAAACAGTACGGGTCGGCAACCCGGCGCGGGTGGGTGAACGACAATTATCGTTTACACTTGACCGTAAGATGATGGCGCATCCGCAAATGAAACAGATCAGGCAGTACCGCAAGCAGGCAGCCGAGTATCGGTCGTTGGCACAGCGCTACAAGCGACAATTTGGCCGCGCTGAACGTGAACAGCGGAAAGCTTTGTTTGATGAAGCAGCTAAACTGATGAAAGAAGTGCAGCGCACCGAACAATATATTGTCAATGATATTCTCGACAAAGCGCAGGTGATTACCGCCACCCTGGTGGGCGCCAATCACTATAGCATTGAACAAAGATCATACGAGCTGGTGGTGATTGATGAAGCTGCACAGGCCCTGGAACCCGCGAGCTGGATACCCATCCTCAAAGGAAAGAAACTGGTGCTGGCCGGTGACCATTTTCAATTATCGCCAACGGTGAAATCGAACGAAGCATCGAAAAACGGATTGGCCACTACCCTCCAAGAGAAACTGGCAGCATTGTATCCTGATCGGGTGCACTTGCTCGAAACCCAGTATCGCATGCACCGCGACATTATGCAATTTTCTGCTGACCAATTTTACCAGGGCAGACTGAGCGCTGCAACATCTGTTGCTGATAAATTATTGATGAAAGACGACCAGCCAGTTTTGTTTATTGATACGGCAGGTTGTGGTTTTGAAGAGAAAAAAGAAGGCAGTAGTTCATATAACCCGGAAGAAGCCGATCTTTTGTTTACGCAGCTTGAACTTTATCTCAACAGTGTGGCTGCGGTGTACAACCCCGAAAATTTTCCATCAGTGGCCATCATATCACCCTATCGGCAACAAGTAGAAGTGCTGAAAGAAAAACTATTGGAGCGAAAAAACAACCCGCTGTTTGCGGCGGTCACCGCCAATACGATCGATAGCTTCCAGGGCCAGGAGCGAGACATTGTATATATAAGCCTGGTGCGCAGCAACCCTGATGGGGAGATCGGTTTTTTGGCCGATACCCGCCGAATGAATGTGGCCATGACCCGGGCCAAGCGAAAATTAGTGGTAATTGGGGATAGCGCCACCATTTCGCAATGGCCTTTTTATCAATCGTTTATACACTATGCGCAGGATCTCGGCGGCTATGAAAGTGCCTGGACCTTTTTATACCCATAATCCGGGCAATAAAAACAAGATGCAGGAGTTATTATTTGAGTTAAATAATCCCCTATGCAAACATTCCGCACCCTTCTCCTGGCTGCCATCAAGCATGTATTGCTTGTTTGGGGCATCGTACAAATCGTTTTGACATGGACCTTAGGTCATGCAAACGGATTTCAATTAATTGCACACTACAGTCTTGGTTTTGGACTGGTCATTCTGCACTTCTTACTGAGGGCAGGGCGATCCGAAACCGCACGCGCATGATAAAAGCCTCCGTTAAGGAGGCTTTTTTTATGGGGTATACCTGAAACGCCTTCACGGTTCTGTAAAACAAATGAGGGTATTAACCTGTTTCAGATAGCCCAATGCGATTCGGTTATTGGGTCGTAAAATGGCGTGGGCGCTAAAATGATGCCAGACTACCATATGCTGCAATAAAATGGTTTATTTTTGCAGCTCAAATCTTGTTCGAATGAAATACATCGCTACATTTTTTTTCGCTGCTGTGCTGTTAGTTGGTTTTTCTGCTTGTCAGAAAGAAATAGGTCTCGAGTCACCAATCGTTGATCCAAACAATCCAGGTTCGGGTAATACCGACAAAACAATACCAGGCACCTATGATTTTGTGGGTTTGGTCGCTACCGGCACCTCGGCCGTAAGTTATACTGCCGCCGGTATACAGATATCCTCCACCACCTATATTGATTACAAAACAAAAAACAATGCTGGTATTTGTGTGTTTACCGACAAAGACATAGCAGGTACCAATATCAAATATGAAATTGATACGACGCTCAATGTGGTGATCAAAACCACAGGACTACCCAGCGAAACGCAAAGCTTTCCTTTTGCATATACACACGGTCCGGCCAGCGCTAATAGCAGTTACACCTTGAAAGGCACCGACTCGATCGTGTTTGCCACGCCGGTATTCAGCAGCGGTGATGTGCCCAATGCAACCCTACCCAGTCCCTCTGCATCGCATATTGGCTGGTCGGGCGATACACTCATATTTACCAGTGCGTTGAAAGGCACGTACGCGCAGGAAATGGAGGGCATTCCGGTACAGCAAACCATCAACATAACTTCTCAAGTCAAGCTCAAAAAAAAGTAGGCCCGTAGGCCTACTTTGATGATGTAACCAGCTTAGTGACGATTGGGTCGGTGGTTATCGTTACGATCACGCTGGTGGTTATCGTAACGATCAGGTTGGCTATAACGGTCGTCCCGGCGGTCGTTGTCCCGGCGATCGTAATCCCGGCGGTCGTGGCGGCTGTAGCGACGATCATAACGATCATCACGACGATCAGGGAAAGGCCTCACCGCACCAGGCCGGGGCGCATCACGAATCACCATTTGGCGATTGTTCCAACCCCTGTACGAACCATAGTAGTTGCGGTAGTAGTCACCACGCATATACGGGTTGGGTTCGTTGATCACCACTTTGTACCCACTAAAAAGGTCGAAGTGACGAAAGCGGTGCGGCAGGCTTGCGGCATAGCACCAGCGGCCGCGATCAAAGTACACAAATTGCTGGCGGGGAATATTGTAGTACACATCGATATCAGGCAGGTAATAGTATTCGGCATAATCATAACCGGCCGGTCCCCACATCGGCTGCGCACCGAGGTTAACCTGAACCCCTACCCGAACCTGCGACTGCGCAGGCATAAAGGCAACCAAAAAACCGAGAACTGTCAGTGTAGTAATTAGCTTTTTCATAATGGGCTATTTTACTAATTGGACACACTAACGAATGTTAGGATTAATCGACTATTGCTAAAGAAATGCAAATATGTTTTAACCGCTATAACACCATTTTTTGGAACAGGTCATTCACGGTTTTTTGGAGGTCTTCGCTGAAGCCAATATGTACTTTGGATGTTTGCACTATCGTACTACGAGTAGCAGTTAACCAGCGAAAACGACTGGCATGATCCATGGCGCCGATGGGCCCGCCACCGGCATGGCCCATGCATACTTTTTCAAAAGATTGTAGATGCGATTGCAGGGTTTCGATATCGATCGACGGATCAAGGGCCAGTAATTTATTCATATCCACTTCCAGCCGCGCTTGCAGAAAGGCGGGGCGCTTGCAGAACACAATCACCCCAATATTGATGAACTCTTCGCGTTCTACCCGCGGCACAAAGCGAATGATTGCGTATTCAAACAAGTAGGCTGCGGGCATGTTGTGCTTCTTTTACAAAGATGGAAGAATGTTCCAGCCGCCCGGCCAGAAAATCGATATATACCTGTCGAACCGATGCCACATCACCTGCTTCATAACTTGCCAGCCACTCATCAGGCACCAGGTTTACCATTTCGGTTATACGTTCACGGGAGAAAATCTTTTTCATATGGGCATCGGCTGCTTCGAGCTCAGTAGCCAGGGGCAAGAGTACATGGTCTTTGATCGCGGTAAATGGCCGCAGCGTGTAGTCCTGCCAGTTAGACCAGTTGTGGTGAAAATAAAGCGAAGCCCCATGGTCGATCAGCCAGAGTTCCCGGTTCCAATAAAGTAAGTTGGTGTTTTTAAAAGTGCGATCCACATTCATGATCCAGGCATCAAACCAAACCAGGCGACTGGCCGTTTGCGCGTCGGTGCTGCGGCTCACAGGATCGTAGGTGATCGATCCGCTGAGGTAATGCAGCGCCAGGTTTAACCCAACACTGGCTTTCAACAAGTCTTGAATTTCTTCGTCGGGTTCGGTACGTCCGAATCCTTCATCGAGTTGAGCGAATACGATCTCTGGCATTTTAAAACCGGCCAGCCGGGCCAGTTCGCCGCCAATCAGTTCTGCCACCAGCGCTTTGGGTCCCTGGCCGGCACCGCGAAACTTTAATACATACAAAAATCCGTCTTCGGCTTCAGCAATAGCAGGCAGCGATCCGCCTTCGCGCAACGGCGTTACATACCGATTAACCGCTACCTGTCGGGGTGCTTCGATGTTAATTTCGACCATTGGCGGCAATCTACACAAAAGGCAAGAAAGCTGGTACACAAGTCTTTAGAACCGGTACGGGAAAAAAAACGTAGATCTCCGCGTAAAACCCCCTAGGCGCCCTGCCAGCGGCAAACTAGTTTCGAACTGCATTTCCTGGTAACTGTTGCCGGAACATTGAAAAACCCGACTATCCGTCCCCCGGCACGTTATTCCCTCCTATTATCCTTTGCAAAATTTGGTTGATTAATCCATTACCTGGGTCGGCATTGTACCATTTAAAACTTGTTTACAATGTTCGGGTTTCAAGTATTTCGCATCTGCCTGCTTTGCAGCTTTTTGATCAGTATGTCTGTATCTGCAGGCAGCCTTCACACAGTAACACCCATGGTGGCTACTGCTGTTGAAACCAGCTCTTCGCGCAACGCGCAAGCCGCCGTATTTATTGAATCTTATTTACGGAGCAATACAGAAACACTGTCGGCCATTCGGAAAAAAAGCAAGCCCACATTTCGCGCTATGGACAAACTGTTGCGCAAGTATCAACTGCCAACAGAATTAAAATACCTCGCCGTTGTGGAGTCTGAACTCAACAGCAAGGCCCTGTCGAAAGTTGGCGCGGCCGGCACCTGGCAATTGATGCCACAAACAGCGCGTGAACTGGGATTGGAAGTAAGTGATAGTGTTGACCAGCGAATGAATGTACACATGAGCACCAAAGCGGCTGCATTGTACCTGCGCGATCTGTATGGTGAATTTGACAACTGGCTATTGGTGCTGGCAGCGTATAACTGCGGACCAGGTCCTGTTTACAAAGCCATCCGCAAAGCGGGCAGTCGCGACTTCTGGGCCTTGCAACAATACCTGCCAGCAGAAAGCAGGGGCCATGTAAAAAAATACATAGCCACCCACTTTTATTTTGAAGGAAAGGAACCTGGATTTGATGCCGCTAATTAATGTCGGCGTGCGCGGCGCGTGGTGTGCGTTGCGCGTACCCGGCCCTGCGGACCTCGAACCACGGTTGTTTTACGCGTAGTTGTTGAGCGGTAGTGGCCTACAGGCGCACTGTAACGGCGGGTTACAGTTACTGAATGAACACGCGTTGGCCGATATACACGATGCGCGGCCATCATACGTGGTGCTGGGGCGATCACATAATGCGGACGATAATAGGCTTTACGCGGATGCCATACATGGAAGGCAACGGGGTGCCAGGGGCGCCACCAGCCGGGGTAAACAGCCCAACGCCAGGGCGATACCCAGGGGCGATAAGCAGGGCCATATACAAAGCGCACGCTGGGCCAAAACCATACGTTCACCACAATAGCATTGTCGATCGCTGCAGGGCCACTCACGCGCGCCTCGCTCGCATCACTATAGAAAGAAGTCTTGTCGTTGTCAGCAGGTTCAACAACGGTTTCCTGGCCATAGATATCTTCATCGCCCACTATTTGTACCGAGGCAGACGAAGCACCATTTTTCTCCAATTCAATGACTGCTACGTCCTGGCTTTCGTCGGCCGATACCAGGGCTTGCAAAACGAATGCATGTGCATCCCCTTCGGTTTTATCGATCACGCGGATATAGTCTATCTGGCCATCGCCATTCAGGTCGAGGTTGTTTACGTCGTTGTTCTCGGCATTGAGTTTTTTCTCAAACTCCTCGATTGAATTTGATTTGGAGAATAGATCGAGGGCGGCTGCCAGGCTAAAATTATCGCCCGGCAAACCGGTTGAATCGGTATTATCCGATTGAGCAGATACCGCGCTGTTCAGCAGCAATGCTGTAGCTATAAAAGCGGCAGTTTTAACGATTGAATGCATACGATTAGTGGTTTTGTTACGTATTGGACTGTGGCAGCAAGGCAAGGTTTAACCTTGGCCACGGTTGTTTAACGCAAAAAAAGGGGCCGCATTGCTGCAGCCCACTATCCATCATAACAAACCGTAAATAGTTATTGGTTATCGTTTGCTTCTACTGTCCCATTCACGATATACTTGATTTGCACGGCCTTATCGCCGGTGGCACCTGGTTTACCGAGTAATAATACGGTGTACACTTTGTTGGCCTCCAATTCGACACTGCGGCTGGTATCGATACCAGTACTGACTTTCACCGACACGGTGGTATTGCCTGCAGCCAATTTGCTGAAGCCCGATACATGGGCGAACGCGGCTGCTTCACTTACCACATCAGCACCAGCCTGGTTGAATTTTACCAGTGGTTGCTGGGTACTGTCGCCAATGGCATTGATATAGCGAACAAAGGCATGGCCTGCATCATAGTTGAGGGTATCGAGGTGATCGTTCACCACAACTGTTTTGTAATTACTATCGGCACTTACCACAAACAAAGAATAATATTGGCTGTCTACACTCACGAAAGGAACTTGTTGTGTAAGTACATTACCTGAATAATAATCATACGCCCAGGCCGTGCGATTACCAACATAAATGGGCAGGTAAGCTCCCGTGAAATTGGTATACAGCAAGGGTTGATTCACCAGGTTATTGCCATCCAATCTGATACCAACTGCATCTGCATCGGCTGCCAGGTTAAACGCCATCAATCCGCCTGAAGGAATTACTGTTTGCGAATCATTGTTTTTCATGCAGGCGCTAAATACCAACGATAGCACCAACAAGACGGCAGTTCCCTGCAAAAGTTTCTTCATATACTTAAATTTTAAATGAGTCGTCTAAAGTTGTCAGCCCTTTAGACACATGCCATTGACCGATGGTTTAATGGGATCGTTGCTTATTATTTTCCTTTAGGAGCTTCTTAACAGTTAACTGTCGTATATACCCAACAATCCGTACAAAAGAAAACGGGGATGTGTATTTTACGATACAACATCCCCGTTCATTAAAAAAAATACGCTTATATTTTCACCCAGGCTTGTTTTTTATTGCTTTCAATAATGCGCTCACAGATCAACAATTCACGAAGTCCGTCGGCAAATGTGGGAAAGCTTGGCTTTTCCGGTTGTTTGCCCGCCGCAACAGCCGCATAAACTTCTTTGAACAATTGTTTGGAGGTATCGGGAAATCCTTCGTTGTGACCACCGGGAAAACTCACCAGGCTCGCTGCTTCTGCATATACAAGCGATGGATCTTTCATCAATACCTGGTTGGCTGTTTCGCGCTTGCCCAACCATACTTCATTTGGTTTTTCAGAATTCCATTCCAGGTTTGATTTTGATCCGGAAATTTCAACATTCAATCTGTTCTTGCGACCTGCTGCTACCTGGCTTACTGTTACCACGCCTTTATTGCCATTGTCGAATCGCAGCAATACGTTGGCATGGTCTTCGGTGTTGATGGGAATTTCGTCGTAGTCGTCGGCCGATAGTGTAACATTTGAATACGTCTCCACTCTTTTTTTCGGCTTCAACCTTGTTTTGTGTACGGTAGAAAAATCGGCCATCACTTCAACAATCTTTAAACCCGTTACATATTCGATCACATCCAGCAAGTGTGAACCGATATCGGCCACGGCACGCGAATCGCCGCTCTTGTCTGGTTCGAGTCGCCAGTTATAATCGTTCTGCAGAAAGAGCCAGTCTTGCAGGTAAGACCCCATCACCGAATAGATGGTACCAAGATCGCCTTTTTCGCGCATGGTTTTCATTTGCCGAACCAGCGGATAATAACGCAGGTTAAAATGCACCGCATTCACCAGTCCTTTCTCTTTGGCAATCTTAACCAGTTCTTCTGCTTCTTCAATTTTAGTAGCGAGTGGCTTTTCGCAAACCACGTGTTTACCCGCCAGCAGCGCAGCTTTTGATTGCGAGTAGTGCAGAAAATTAGGCGTACAAATATGGATACAACTGATATCGTCCTGCTTCAGTAATTCGTCGAACGTATAAGCTCTTTCAATGCCCAGCTGATCGGCTTTTTCGCGGGCCAGCTCGGCGGTGGCTTCGCAGAGTGCCGCTACTTTAATATTGGGAAGGCGCCGCAGCGCTTCGATATGGGCCGGTCCGATAAAGCCTGTGCCCACAACAGCAACGTTGATGATTTTCATACCAGAAAAATTTGCGAGTGAATATAGGCCAAATCGGCAAACTTCGGTCAAAACTTAATCGGCGGGTCAAATGCGCTCCAACTCAATCATGCTGAGAAAGGGCTTTTTTAAACGCAGGTCGAATAGTGCATTTCGGGGGATGATATGCTTGTGCAGGCCAATGAGCAAGGCCATGGTGAACAGTACCCCGGCGGGAATGGTCATGTCGTTGAACAGGCTGCCGAAATCGGTCATGCGCGCGCCCTGCAGGTCGTCGGGGTGATACAATACATCTACCACCTGCCCTTTTGGTAACAATACATTCGACGAAGAATTAAAATAACTGGTATCGCTGCCGGCTGCGTAGTTGATCACCGAATACACGCGCTGCAATTGGCCCATCAGTTCCTTGCCATGAAAAAGCACGCGCCCCTTGGTATGCGTAGCCGTGAGCACCCACCACATTTTGTATATCACCAGCGGGGAGATGGCGAGAAGCCAGATTAAAAGCAAAAAAGGCCATTTTCGGAGGCGCATAGCTTGGATTTGCAGCACAAAGTACAACTCTGGTCCGGCATCGGCAAGCATGGCTGAAATATGCCAATTACGGGCAATCACGTAATTTCATCGCTCGCAATTGCAATATGTCTAAAAAAGTTTTGGTTGTTAAGCTGGGCACCGCCATCATCAGCGACCGCGCCGGCAATATCGACAAGAAAATTATTCGCAAAGTAGCGGCAGAAATTGCGGCTTTGTCGGGCCGGTACCAGGTGGTGCTGGTATCGAGCGGGGCTGTTGGCAGTGGCAAGAAATTCATTCCGCGGTACAAGGGCACGCTGTCTGAACGCAAGGCCGCGGCCGCAATCGGCAATCCCATCCTGATACAACTCTATCACCACTATTTTTCACAGTATGGCATAACCGTAGCGCAGGCTTTGTGCGAACGCGTGCACTTTTCGAACCGACCACAGTTCCTGCAACTGAAAGAAACCTTTGCCACGCTCTGGGCCAACAATATCGTGCCCGTGGTGAATGAAAATGACCTGGTGAGCAATATTGAGATCAAGTTTTCTGACAATGATGAACTGGCCACCTTGCTTGCGGTGGGTTTTGACGCGAGTGGCTTGCTTTTGTGTACGTCTGCCGGCGGACTCCTCGACGACCATAAAAAAATCATCCCACTGGTACCAAAAGTGGATGCATCGGTGATGAAATATGTAGACAGCAGCACCAGTGGTTCGGGACTCGGTGGCATGTTGTCTAAGCTGACGTTTACGCGGCTGGCGACGTCGATGGGTATACCGGTGGCCATCTGCGCACTCAAAGGCGACACCCCATTACAAGATGCCCTGGCAAAAAACAACGGCACCTGGTTTGACGCAAAGCCATCGAACTTGCGCAACCGGCAAAAATGGCTTGCCAGCGGATCGCAAACCATTGGCAGCTTGCAGGTCGACAAAGGCGCTTACAAGGCACTGCTGGCGCGTAAAAGCCTGCTCACAGTAGGCATCCAGGCCGTGACCGGAAAGTTTATTGCCGGCGAGGTTGTGCAGTTGAAAGATGAAGAAGACAAATTACTTGGGGTTGCCAAAACAAAACTGGACAATACCCAAATTGAATCACAATTAAACAACCGGAATGTAATCGCCGCACATGCCGACGACATCGTTCTGTTTTAAAAAATGTCTATTAACAAAGCCAAGTTTACTACTGCTACCGTTTTTTCGCAGGCGGTTGGGGCTAAAACCTCCTTGCAATTGGCTTCGAAGGCAGCCATCCGCAAAGCGCTTCTGCAAATGGCTACACTATTACAACGCCAACAGCAAAGCCTGTTGGCCGCGAACAGCCAGGACCTGGAAAAACAGGCAGCGAACAATCCAAAAAACGATCGACTGTTACTGACGCCCGAACGAATTGATGCCATTGCAGCCGCAATCCGGAAGGTGGCCGAATTACCTGATCCCACGGGTGAAGTATTGTTGCGCAAGAAACTGCCGAATAAATTATTGCTTCGAAAAATTACCGTGCCCCTGGGGGTGGTGGGTGCTATTTATGAATCAAGACCCAATGTTACTTTCGACATTGCGGCCCTCTGTTTGCGCAGCCGGAATGTAGCCTTGTTGAAAGGCAGTACCGATGCCTGGCATACCAACCAGGAAGCGATCCGCCTCATCAAGTTGGCGTTGGTGGCTGCTAATATCAATCCCGATGCTGTTACCCTGCTTCCACCCGATAGAGAAGTGGTGGATGAAATGCTGAAAGCCACGCAGCATATTGATGTGATCATCCCCCGTGGTTCCGATGGCCTGATTCAGTACGTACGCAAAAACAGCCTGGTACCTGTTATTGAAACTGGCGCCGGTGTATGTCACGTATATGTACACACGAAAGCTGATTTGCAAAAAGCGGTTGATATTGTTTTAAATGCAAAGACCTCCCGCCCATCGGTATGCAATGCGATGGATACGGTGATTGTAGACAGGGCTATCGCCAAAAAATTCCTGCGAAAACTGGGGCTTGCTTTTGCCAAAGCGGAAGTAAAATTATTGGCCGACCCCGAAGCATTTGATTTGTTGGCCGGCTATCCGCAGCTTAACAAAGCAAGACCCGAAGATTTTAGTCGCGAGTTTCTTAGCCTGACTGCTGCCGTAAAAATTGTGGATGATTTTGAAGCGGCCCTGCAACATATCCAGCATTATTCCACCCGGCATTCTGAAGCGATTGTTACTGAAAACAAAACCATCGCTACGCAGTTTTTGCAGTTGGTTGATGCCGCGGCTGTTTATGTAAATGCCTCTACCCGTTTTACCGATGGCGCGGTATTTGGTTTGGGTGCTGAAATCGGTATTTCGACGCAAAAATTACATGCCCGCGGACCTTTCGCACTGGAGAAACTGGTCACTGAAAAATGGCTGGTAACGGGCAATGGCCAAACAAGATGAAAACAAGTAGCCTGCTGCTTATGTACGATGCCTTCTGCGGTTGCGCGTAACCGTTGGCTACGCGCAACCAGCACAAAGGATCTTGCCCGGTATTATTTTGCCGGTGTGAGGATGATATTACGGTATTCGATGGGACCATGGTCGCCCTGGATATAGATGGGGCCTGGTGCACCTTCATCGCTGTCGAGCGCACCACCGGTGATGCCCGGAATGGTCTGCTTGCAAATGATTTCTTTTCCGTTGGCCACAATCGTTACCTGACGGCCTACCAGGGTGATATCATAGGTTTGCCACTCTCCCGCTGGCTTAGCAGCCATTTCACTGGGTGTGAGAAACCCGTAGATGGCGCCCATATAATCTTTCTGCGGACTCTTACCATAGCTGTCTTCAATCTGCACTTCATAGCGGCCGCGCAGGTAGATGCCACTGTTGCTGCCCGAGGGACAACGAAATTCTATGTGCAACTTGAAGTCTTCAAATTTTCTTTCGGTGATCAGGTTGGCGCCGCTTTTCGGGCTGTGCAAAATACCACCGGGTTCAACCACCCATTGGTTTTCGCCGAGCGCTTTCCACCCACTCAGGTCTTTGCCGTTGAATAGTTTTATTGGCGCGCCCCAAACCGGTTGCTTGGCGCGAACCAATGAGGGTGCGCGGTGGGCCGACCAGGGATAGGTTTTCCCATCGGCTGCACGCAGGGTGCCCAACAGCGTGTCTGCTTGCAATACGGCATCGATGATCAGGTCATTGTCTTCCTGCTCCCATTGCGGTGGCAGGCTGAAATGCAATTTGTTATCGTGAAATTCAATCAGCGACACCGGTCTTGCACTTCCACTGATACCTACATAAGAACCAACCAATCGCTTATGGCCGGAATGATATACTTCCAGCCAACTGGGTTTGACTTGTCCGTTTTCCATGATGGTAACGTCCCAGCGACCTTCAATTTTCGGGTCGGCATAAACAGCCTCGTGGGCGCTGGCAAAATGGCCGGCCAGTAGCAGACAAAGCCCGGGCAGCGCACGCTTACAGGTAGAAAAAAACTTCATGTGAAATTGTTTGGTTCAAATGTAATTGATTTGGTCAGTTGGGCAATACCTCATCGGCGAGATATAAAATCGACTCATAATTGGCACCAACCGCTTCGGTCATGGCCATTTCGCAGGTCTTGGTCGATGAATAATAACCGTCATAAGCCTGCTTTTTCACCTCGGCAGCTTCAGCCCTGGTGGCAGCTTCGGTCAGTTCGGGGAACAAAAACCCGCGATCACCCGCCATGCCACAACAGCCACTGTTCAGTGGAATGGTCACTTCTCCAGCGAGGTAAGTCGCTACGCGCCGGAAGGTCTTTTCCGTACCCATCTTTGTCAAGGAACAAACCGGGTGCAACATAATTTTTCGGTTAGCCATCACCGTTGGCTTTCTCTTTTGAAGCATCTCATCCAAAAAGCCGATGCTATCTACAATACGCAATTGCCTGAATTTTTCCAGGCTGGCCGCCGGCAAAACCATGTCGAGGTGCAATAAGGTGTGCGTACAAGAGCTAACATCCATCACAATCGGCCACTTCCCACCATCGCTGGCTTCCCAAAGCTGGGCCAGGGTTTTTTCTGCGGTATATTGAAATGCCGGTCCATAGCCTTTGGAGGAGAAAATCTGCCCGCAGCAACTACCCTGCAAATTCGCCGGCATCTTTAACTGCACGCCCAGTTTCCCGGCCACACTGATAAAAGTTTGCTGCAAGTCTTTTTTCCCTGCTACGCCGGTGCCCATCAACCGACTGATACAGGCAGGAAAATACACCCAGGTGTCTGCATTATTTACCGTTGGTTCTTTGTAAACCGTCGGTTCCTTGTAATGAATACGGGCGGCTGGTTTCCCCAACTGGTTGGTCCACAGTGGAAAAGCAGGTATCAGCTTGCGCATTGCCCTGGTAAGCCTCGGCATGAATTGCTTGCCGGCTATTTTATTCACGGCATTACCCGTCGACAACCCAACGCGAACCATCGATTCTACTGCTTTAAAATGACGGGCTACCCACAAAGCCATCCTGTTTGCTGTTGCGTTGTGTTGTTCGCGTCGCAACCGTTTTACAAGGTCGCCGGTATTAATGCCTACCGGACAGGCAGCGCCGCACAAGCCATCCACCGCACAAGTATCGAGGCCATCGTATTGGTATTCATTCAACAACCTGGTATAGTTGTCGGTATCATTTTCTTTGCGATACTGTGCCAGCGCTCTTCGAACCACAATTCTTCGTCTAGGCGTAAGCGTTAGATCACGGCTCGGGCAACGATGTTCACAAAAACCACATTCGGTGCAGATGTCCACTTCTTTTTCGACGGTGGGCAGCGGTTTGAGATCGCGAATATGTTGGTTCGGAAAATCAGTGATGATGACACCGGGATTCAGTAGATTGCCCGGATCGGCCGCGAACTTGATGCGTCGCATGATCTCATAGGCTTTGCCACCCCATTCCGTTTCCACAAATGGCGCCATATTACGACCGGTGCCATGTTCAGCTTTCAATGCGCCATCATATTTGTGCACCACCAGGTGAACAACGGCCTGTAGAAAGCGATCGTAACGCGCCACTTCGCCGGGCGCTTCAAAATCTTGTGTTATCACAAAGTGCAGGTTGCCATCTTTTGCGTGACCAAAAATGATGGCTTGTTCATACCCAAATTCAACAAATAATTTTTGCAGATCGAGCACCGCCTCACCCAACCTTGGTAGCGGCACGGCGATGTCTTCCAATATCACGGTGGTGCCAGAAGCACGCACTGCTCCTACCGATGGAAACATGCCTTTCCGCATTTTCCAAAGCAGCTCCCGTTCATACGGATCGCTGGTAAAAACAGGTGGGTTCAGCAAAGCATACTGCGAAGTGCTCGCCAAAAACTGGTTCAGCTTTCCTTCTAATATGGTAGGATCGGCTTCCTGAAATTCTATCAACAAGGCAGCAGTTGCTTCAGGCAAAGTTTTTAACAGTGGGTCCATACCTGCCTGGTTGTCAACCGAACGCAAGGAGGCCCGATCCATCAATTCCACCATTTCAGCGCCAGCGGCAATCAGTGGCTCGATCGCTTTACAAGCCGCAAACACATCGCTGAAATACAACATGGCCGTGGCTTTGCAAGGATGGTCGGGAATGGTTTGCAGTTCTGCTTCAGCGATAAATGCCAGTGTACCTTCGCCACCAATCAACAGGTGAGCGAATATGTCGAGCGGCGCCTGGAAGTCGATAAATGCATTCAATGAATACCCAACCGTGTTTTTGGTTTTGTATTTGTGTCGAATGCGCTCGTATAACGCGCTGTCGTTTTTTATTTCTGTTTGTATTGCCAACAGCTCGGTCGACAACTCCTTGTTCTCGGTTTCAAACCGCAGGGCATCGTCCGGTACAGCCGTATTGTATTGCCGGCCATTGACCAGCATAAAGCGAATATGCTTCGTGGTATGGTAAGAATTGTATTGAACACCGCAGCACATGCCACTGGCATTGTTAGAGAGAATACCGCCCATCATGGCCGATCCAATACTGGAGGGATCGGGACCAATTTTTTTTTGCAGCGGAAATAATTTTGCATTCACCATACCACCGGTAATGCCTGGTTGCACCCGCACACTGCTACCATCGTTATCGATCGTACATCCTCGCCAATACTGGCTGAGGTCAACCAGTATGCCATCGGTAATGGCTTGCCCCGATAAGCTCGTACCACCCGCCCTGAAAACAATGGGCGTTTTTGTTTGCGCAGCAAGCTGAAAAAAACGGCTGATCTCTTCTTCATTGATCGGCAGTACCACCACGAGCGGTATCAATTGGTAAAACCCCGCGTCTGATGCATACGATACCCTGTCTACCAACCTTGTTTTCATTCTCTGTGGCGGAAGAAATTCTGCCAGTTGCTGCAACAAATCCATACAGCAAATTACTACAATAGAAATTAGTAGGGCGACGGACTTACAGCCGACCACCCACCATCAATCACCAGGGTTTGTCCGGTGATATGCCTGGCGGCGGAGGAGACCAAAAAGCAGGCAGCGGCAGCCATATCCGTTGCTGTGCCCGGCCGGCCGAGGGGCGTTATGCGCGACCAAACAGATAGATAGTCGGGGTCGCCCGCCGTTCTTTCTGTCATGGTTGCGCCGGGCGCGATGGCATTCACCGTGATCTTGTATTTCGATAATTCGATCACCAGGTTTTTCGCGAGCATTTCAATGGCCGCCTTGGTCATACTATAAGCCGCCAGGTTTTCATGCGCCTGGTGGCCGGTTACCGACGACATAAAAAGTATGGATCCACCCTCAGGCTGCGTCTTCATGTATTGAGCGGCCGCCTGTGCCAGGATAAAACTACCGCCAATATTGGTATGCAATACTTTGTAGAGCGAGGTTTGCGGGTAGTTTAAGAAATCACCAAACAAAGTAATACCGGCATTGGCAATGGCTATATCGAGCCGGCCTTGTTGCAAGCCAATATCTTGAATCATTTGCTGCACGAAGCCCTGGTCACCCGCATCGCCCGGCACAGCTTTACAAACAGCGCCTTCCGCCGTGATTTTTGCAGCGGCCACCGTTGCCAGTTCGGCATCGAGATCATTCAGGTAAACAATTGCACCGGCCAGCGCTAGTTGTCGCGCTATTTCAAAGCCAATGCCCTGGCCAGCCCCGGTGATCACCGCTGTTTTACCTGCAAAACCTGCTGCCATAATTATTGTTTAATGCGAATCACGCAGTACTTCACTGCCTGATTTTCCTTTTAAAAAATCGAAATCAGCGCCGAGATGCGCCTGCTCCACCCGCTGCGTATATAATTTCGCATACCCACGCTCGAAAGGATTGACAGGTGCCTGCCAGTTGCGGCGACGCTCTTGCAAAACAGCATCCGTAACCAGCCATTCGAGGGTGCCCGCCTTCACATCAAGTTTAATACGATCGCCATCGCGCACCAGGGCAAGGTTGCCGCCAATGGCTGCTTCGGGCGACACATGCAATACCACCGTTCCGAAACCTGTGCCACTCATTCTTCCGTCTGAAATTCTGACCATGTCGGTAATACCCTGCTCTAATATTTTTTTTGGCAGCCCCATATTGCCCACTTCGGGCATACCGGGATAACCCACCGGGCCTACATTTTTCAGCACCAATACACTGTTCTTATCTACCGGCAAAGCATCTTCATCAATGCGGTTCTTATAGTCTTCGATGTTTTCAAACACGATGGCTGGGCCTTCATGCTGCAACAAATGCGCACTGGCCGCCGAGGGTTTGATCACGGCGCCATTTTCACAGAGATTTCCTTTGAGTACTACCATACCTGCCGAAAATTGAAAAGGCGCGTCGGCCCCACTGATAACAGCGGGATTATAACTGGTTGCCGTTGCAATATTCTGCGCAAGTGTTTTTCCCGTAGCGGTGACAACGCTCAGGTGTAACCGCTGTTTGATGGCAGCCATTACCGCTGGGAGTCCGCCGGCATAATACAGGTCTTCCATAAAGTACTGCCCAGCCGGCTGCAGGTTGGCCACCAGCGGCATATCCGCCGAAAGGCGACCAATATCATCGAGGGTCAAGGGCACACCAATACGCGCAGCGATGGCCAATAAATGAATAGCGAAATTAGTAGAACCGCCGATGGCCGCGTTCACGCGAATGGCGTTTTCGAACGACTCACGGGTAAGTATAGCCGAAAGTCGCTGGTTTTCGTTCACCATAGCCACGATTCTTCGGCCACTCAACTGTGCCAGTCGCTTTCGATTGGCATCAGCAGCAGGAATTGCTGCATTGCCCGATAAACTAAGGCCCAATGCTTCCACCATACAAGCCATGCTACTGGCGGTGCCCATAACAGCACAATGCCCGTTGCTTCTACACATACCAGCTTCGGCCAGGTTGAATGCTTCTTCGCTCAATTGCCCCGTTCGATATTCTTGCGAAAAACGCCAAACATCAGTAGTACCAATGTCTTTACCGCGAAACTTTCCGGTAAGCATGGCACCACCCGAAACAACTATGGTTGGCAGGTCTACACTGCAGGCGCCCATCACGAGGGCCGGCGTAGTTTTATCACAGCCGCAGAGCAATACAACGCCATCCATCGGGTTGGCGCGAATGGACTCTTCCACATCCATGCTGACCAGGTTGCGGTACAGCATGGCGGTTGGTTTGATCAGGGTTTCGCCGAGCGACATCACGGGGAATTCGAGCGGAAAGCCACCGGCTTCCAGTACACCGCGTTTCACCGACTCGGCTAGGTCGCGAAAATGCGCATTGCAGGGCGTGAGTTCCGACCATGTATTACAGATGCCAATTACAGGACGGCCATCGAAAACATCTTCTGGGAAGCCCTGGTTTTTCATCCAGGCACGATAGATAAATCCATCCTTCCCTTTTTTTCCAAACCATTCCCGGCTGCGTAATGGCATAGCATTTCATTATCGCTCTAATTTAACGATAAATCTGCGCTAAAATACTGTCGCCCACCGCGGGCCTGAAATGATTTGATTCGTAGTAATTGTACATGCTGCTGGTGAACTGATTATTACCCGTGTAATCGTACACATGCTGGGGGAAGATGTGTTCGAGTATTTGTTTGTCGGCCGGATTGAAATGAACACGTTCGTATAGCGGACTCAACACGATTTTATAGGCAGTATGGTTCCGATCCAAAATAGCACGAATACCGTCGAGCATCTGCTTCATGTTGGCATTGATTCGGGCAATGCTGTCGGTTCTTTCCGGTCGCGCTATCGAGAACATTTGTTTTCGTTCTGCATAGTATTGTTCGGGGTTTTTCGCGATGGCTTCGTCCTGGTCGAGAATCGTTATCTCATTGCTCACCTTATCATATACAATGCGTCGCTTTTCGATGTATTCTTTCATGAAAGGGCGGTATTTGTGGGTGAATTCGTAGGTGTAAAAGCTGAAAAGAAACCGCGGACTCAAATACGCCTTCAAAAACGACCACTGAAAAGCTAGTTTGCTTTCGCCAGACGTGGCCGGGTGTTTTATATAAAGCAAACCGGTTGAATTCTTATCGGTTCTGAAAGTGACATCCCGGCAAAAAACCAAGAGGGCATTGTTGATGGGCACTTTCATCGAATCAATCAGTTTTAGTTTCGTGTAGATGCCAAATATGCTTTCGGCCGATGCATCAAATACAAATGGATGGGCAGTGTCGGGCAGGTATTTTCGCCAGGAGTCCGGTCGAAAACCAAGCGTTCTTGAACTGCCAAAGATGAAAGCATTGTATTGGTTTTGCTTCTCCCGGTGCAGGAATGCTTCAGTAGAAATATAGTCGCGGTTTGGCACTACATAGGGATAAGAGTAATCAGCATACGGGCGCAGGGTTTTAAACGGATCAAAATACAGATAGCCCAGCAGTAACAAAGCGATGGGCACCATGCCAATCAACAAAAACTTCCACAGTCGTTTAAGAAATTGTAACATGGTTAAAATTGAAAATAGATGAATTGCTGTTTACCGCCGGCGAACGACAATACCGCTGCCACAGCGAGGTAGTAAAACAGCCAGCGCCAAAACAGCTTAGGAAATCGAATTTCCAATTGTGCAATGGCATATTGTTCACGCCGGCCCCACCATTCTATCAACATAAACAATACAATATATAGGATTAATACACCTGGCTTGTAGTCGGGAACCGTAAACAAAGACCGGTTGCAGATCCCCCGTATATAACCAAACGCTTGCGCAAGGCTGGCGGACCTAAAAAATATCCAGGCAAAAACGGTTAGGGAAAACGTGATGATGATCGATAAAAATTCCCGCAGCGTTGGCAAGGCCCTGTTTTGGGCAACAATATCAAGATTGGTTCTATTGGTTCGGGAAAGAATGGAGGGCATGATGAACAGGGCATTGAGAAACCCCCAAACAATAAAGGTCCAGTTGGCACCATGCCAAAATCCACTGACCAGAAAGATGATAAAAGTATTACGAACACGCATCCAGTTTCCGCCCTTGCTACCGCCGAGGGGAATATACAGGTAGTCGCGAAACCAGGTGGACAAAGAGATATGCCAACGACGCCAGAACTCAGCGATATCGCGCGAAAAATAGGGGTAGGCAAAATTGCGCAGTAGATCGATCCCGAAAAGTCGTGCAGTACCAAGTGCAATATCGGAGTATCCGGAAAAATCGCCATAAATCTGGAAGGTAAAAAACAGCGCACCCATGACCAGGTTGCTCCCAGATTCGTGGCCCGATTGCGAAAAAATCAGGTTGGCATATTCGGCACACTGATCGGCGATGACTATTTTTTTGAACAGGCCCCATAAGATTTGCCGGAGTCCGTCGATCCCTTTCTGGTACTCGAAATGCCGTTCCCTTTTTATCTGCGGCAACAAATGCGTGGCCCTTTCAATCGGACCAGCCACCAACAGGGGGAAGAAACTCACGAACACGGCATACTCTATAAAATCTTTTTCTGCAGGTATGCGACGTTTGTAAATATCAATCACATAAGACAGGCCGTGAAAAGTGTAAAACGAAATGCCAACGGGTAAAATCACCTGAAGGGTCCAAGGATTTATTTTCCAACCCAAAGCCCCCACTGCTTCGGCAAAAGAGGCAGCAAAAAAATTGTAGTATTTAAAAAAGCCGAGAAACCCCAGGTTAACACCCACGCTTAACCAGAACCAGGCTGTTCTTGCCGACTGGTTGCCGGCCGACGACATGCGGAGACCGGTATAGTAGTCGAGCAAGGTGGAAAAAATCAACAGAAAAAGAAAACGCCAGTCCCAACAAGCATAAAAAAAATAGCTGGCCGCCAATAGGAGAATATTTTGCCAACGCAGGTTTCTGTTTACCACAAACCAGTAGAGTGCAAACACGATTGGCAGAAAAACGGCGAATTGGACAGAATTAAACAGCATTTATGGGAGGTCTACATTCGTTCATCAAATCAAGCCCTTACTAAAAGATTAAAATAAGATTAAAATTTGTCATTTGTTGCATTTTTCGCTGGCAAAAGCTTATTAATGCCCAGGCACCCTGGCTTTGCAAAATCCGCACCATTCGTATAGCGCTATTTGCCAGCAATGATTTTGCTCATCTCCTACCATGAGAGATAACAAGTACAATCATGCTTTTTACCGGGGGCAACCGTACCAGGCAGTTGCTACATTTGCGGCGAAATATGTTGAAAATGGACATTTCCCGCATCAGACACGAAGGCTTGCGTTCATTGGTAACAACGGCAGAAAAAGCCGCCGCTCTTTTTGAGGATGGCATGCTGGTAGGTGCCAGTGGATTCACCAAGTCGGGCGATAGCAAACTGGTTTTACCCGCCCTTGCCGAAAGAGCCAAAACAGAAGACATCAAGATTACGCTGATGACCGGTGCTTCGTTGGGGCACGGTACCGATGGCAAGATGGCCGAAGCCGGACTGTTGCACAAAAGAATGCCATTTCAGGTGGACCCGGTTTTGCGGTCAAAGATCAATAGCGGCGAAGTATTGTTTATCGACCAGCACCTCAGTGAAACAGCCGAATTGGTGCATGGCTTTTTTCCGCCCTTAGACATAGCTGTAATTGAAGTAGCCTATATCATGGAAGATGGCAGTATTGTACCTACAACTTCGGTTGGTAATTCGGTGAGCTTTGCAGCCCTTGCCAAAAAAGTGATTCTCGAAATCAACAGCACGGTTCCTGAAAACATTTATGGCATCCACGACATATTCCTGCAAGACGACTACCCGCATCGCAATTATATTCCCATTATCACGCCTGATGTACGCGTAGGCAGAAAATCAATTCCGCTGGATCCGGCAAAAGTGGCAGCGATCGTGTTTACCGATATGCAAGATAGTCCCGCAGATATCGCCGCGCCTGATGCAAAAACAACCGCCATTGCTTCACACCTGATTCGTTTTTTTGAAAACGAAGTAGCGGCTGGTCGGCTGACTGATCGGCTCCTGCCCTTGCAGGCAGGCATTGGTAAAGTAGCCAATGCCGTGCTGGCAGGTATGGAGAAAAGTAATTTCTATGACCTTACCATGTACTCGGAAGTGTTGCAAGACAGCACTTTTGATTTGCTCGACGCCGGTAAGTTGCGATTTGCTTCGGCCTCATCGATCACTGTGTCGGAAGAATGTTACAAGCGGGTGTTTTCAAACCTGGCTTTCTACCGCGACAAGATTGTGTTGCGGCCCCAGAATATCAGCAATTCGCCCGGCTTGATTCGTCGTATGGGCATCATCGCCATCAACACCGCCATTGAATTTGATATCTATGGCAATGTCAATTCTACGCATATCGGTGGTACCCATATCATGAATGGTATTGGTGGCTCGGGTGATTTTGCGCGCAACAGCTATCTCTCTATTTTTGTAACCCAGTCCTGCTCCAAAAACGGCAGCATATCGCATGTAGTGCCGATGGTAAGCCATGTTGATCACAACGAACACGATGTGGATGTGCTGGTAACAGAGAGAGGCTTTGCTGATTTACGCGGACTCGCACCGCGAGAACGCGCTTTGAAGATCATCGACATTTGTTCGCATCCTGAATACAAAGAAGAACTACGGTCTTATTTTGAAAGGGCTTGTGCGCGTTATGAAGGACAAACACCCCATATTCTGGAAGAAGCCTTGAGCTGGCATGTCAACTACCGCGACCATGGCAATATGAAAGCCAGGGAATTGGTTTAAGGGCCAGCGGCAATGTTTTTTTTGAGCGGCAGCAACTGAACAATAAGGCGGGTATAAGGCGCCAGCACATCCCATACGGTACGATCCTGGTCATGGCCGGTTTCACCAGCGTCGATACTACGGCAACGGTCTATAATCTTTTCCGCCAGTTGATCGAGTAACCGGATATCCGTCGCCTTTTCAATGATACCGGCAATATGTCCCGCGTATACATGGGCAATGATTTCAATGGTTAAAGAGGGAACACCAAAATCGAGCGCACGCCCCTGCACTTGTTCAAACTCCTTTAATACGATTTCAGCCAGCATACGGGCACGGTCTTCAATAGCAGGCGCGATGAAAGCTTCCAGTGCGCTGTCGTTTCGGATGTGTAGTGAATGATCATCATACCGAACTTCAATCTTATGTCCGTTCAAATCGTACGACTTCAGCATATTGTCAATCCTTGTCTTTTCTTTTTTTGCGTTTCTTTTCCCGTTGATGGCCATCGTCCGAAAATTTAAAACTATTGAACGACGCAGACGTGTCGAAAAAAATTTCGGACTTCGCAAAATCTGCGTTGGGAGTTACGGCCAATTTATCGCAGGGAAAGACCAATGCTTGCGCGCCGACCTTTTTTATCCCAAAATGCCGATAGATAATTTCATATTCATCTGACACCTTAATGGTTTTGATAGCGGTTTCACAAGTGAAGCCATCGCCGCTGGAAACCACGGCTGCCATCAACATTTTATACCTGTTCAGGTAGTTCTGGAAATCAGGATGGGTGCTATCGGCAGCATAGTAGGCAATAACGACATTGAAATTGGCACGCAGCGAAACGGGCATTTCCTGCACAATGCCCAGGGCAGTATCGAGTGCTTCATTTGTTTTTTTTGCCTCCCACAATTTATTCAGCAAGGCGGTTTGCTCGTCGGCATATCCATTGTAGCCAGGCTGAAATACATAGCCATAATACAAATGACGGCAGTCTTCTTCCGTCAATGAATTGTCGAGCAACTTCCAGCGCGCCATAAGCAGCGGATAATAATACTTGCTGCTGCTATCGCTGGTAGCCTGCTTTATTTTGTCATTATCCACTTTAACAGGTGCCTGCGCCAGGGCTGTGTTCAGCGCGGCAATAACAAACAAAAAAGAAAGCAGGGTTTTCATACTGTATCGTTTTATCCTATCTGTTCAAATCAGGTGATTATTTCTGCCGGCAACAATTCTTCTTTGATTTGACCATCTACCAGGCTGACAAAATAGCTGTGACTGTTCTCCTGCTGCGACACCGATGAAACCAGCTTGCCATTTACAAAAACGAGGCCGGCCATATCGTCGCACGCATAACCCGGCATCAATTCTTTTTGGCGGATGGCCTCAAAATACATCGGCCGTCGGCCCGGTTCGCTGTGGTAATGCGGTGAATGGCTGAAAGGCAAAAAGCCAAGACATTGTACAATGGTCAGCTTACCCGGCCGCGAGTCGGTCGATCCTTCTTTAAACCAGCACAGCGAGCCGGCACTGCCGCCAGCCAGTACAATACCCTTGTCGTATGCTTTTTTCATCACGACATCAATACCCTGGTATTTCCAGATGCCCATCATATTAAGCGTATTCCCGCCACCTACAATGATGGCATCCATGAACAGTAATTGGTCTTCAAACGATTCTTTTGTATTGTAAGAACTGATATAAGTTCTAAGTACAAAAGGCCGGATGGCTTCATTTTCGCAGATGGCATACCAGTTCAATATAGCATTGGGATTGTCGCCCGTGGCCGTCGGCACAAAGCAAATTTTCGGGTTGGGTTTACCGGTGAGTTGCGCTATGTATCGCAAGAAAACTTTGTTGAAACCGCCACCAAAGGCAAAAATAGTTTTGTTGGCAGCGGGCAAAATTTTTCGCATGCAGTAAGATACCAAAAAATGAAAAGGCAACAGGGGGTGCTGTTGCCTTTCAAAGACTTTAATCTTGGACGGTTAAAGTACGTGTGATCTCAAATAAACGGTGCAGGTTTACGGCTTTAACATGGATAATTGGACTTGGACTTCAACGGTTCGGGCTGGTTTTTTGGACACTGGACTGAAATGTTGTTCTTAGGATCTATTGGACTTCAAAACAAAGAAACGCCGCTTTCGAACCCAAAACAATCGAAGGTTTTGTGATTCGCTTGTCAAATTTCAACTACGAAATAGTACTGTAAATCAGCCTCTTCGGAAAACAACCGGGCATTTCGTAAATCTACGACAGGTGTCTTTTCGACATTTTTTAACGGCGTGTTGACACCCGAAATAGTGAACTGGTAATCAAACGCAAAGGGACTTTGTTGGAATAAAAACGCGCGGGCGTTATTGATCGGTCAATTCAATTTTGCATCGCTCGTTGCGGATGATTTCCATCGATTGGTTTATTTCGAAGGCAGATTTCACGCGACTTTCTTCAGACCGGTAATACTTTTTTAATTCTTTGCGATGATAGGCTTCATAAAAACGACGCACTTCTTCCTGGGTTTTAAGCAGTAAGCCCGGCACTTGCAAAGGCTTCCGGTCTTCGTCGGTAGCCACCATGGTGAAATAGCTGGTATTGGTATGTTTTATAACACGCTGACTCGGCTGTTGTGATTCTACCCGAATACCGATGACCATGGAACTAGTGCCTACATAATTAACAGACGCATGCAGGGATACCAACTCGCCCACTTCTACCGGAGCGAGAAAATCAATTACATCCACCGATGCTGTTACACAATAACTGCCCGCATGCTTGGCGCCGCACACATAAGCAACTTTGTCCATCAAACCCATTACAATGCCGCCATGTATTTTACCACCAAAATTGGCATAGGAAGGAATCATCAATTCGGTGAGGGTTGTTTGTGATTCAGCCACTGACTTATAAATATCCATTAAACAATTGTTTCACTGATTCGCCAACAATGATAACAAATTTATACCTCGGCCTCGGTATCGAGTTCTTCGTGCAGGGCGGAAGAAATTGCTTTGAGTGTTTGTTCCTGATCGCTGCGCAGGTTATCGGGATAAACGAATTGCAGGGAGGTAACGGCGCCGGGCGATTGGATATATCGAAATTGTATGGGTTGTCCGCCGATGGTCTGCAAAAAAGCAGCCGGTCCCGCCAATGTATAGCGATCGCCTTCTACCGTAAAAAGAAGAGCTGTTTCATTAAATTGAATGGTCATAGTAGCAGTATTTGCCCTATAACCGTTAAAAAATCGTGCCGTAAACCCTATTTTGTATCTTTAAGCCTAGCATGAAATTCCTCCCTACCATATTCTTCTGCCTGTTATTTGGCGCGGGCAGGGCGCAAGCGCCGGTTACCTGGATGACGCCCACCGCCTGGAACCTGGCCACTCCCTTTACGATGGGCAGCCTGGGAAAAGACAAAAAAATATCGGTGTATGGCATGGCGGGCATGCAATCGGGCGCTTTCAATTATGGCTCGTTTTCCGCTACCGCCGTAAAACCACTCACTAAAAATTGGTTTGCTTTTGGCGGTGTGTTGACGGCGATGCCTTACACAAATTGCGCCGCTTGTTTACCGGGCAACTATCGGAGCAATTTATACCAGGTGCACGGCGGACTCATGTACACGAACGAGGCCCGCACATTTTCGGTGTCGGGATCTGTGCGTTATGGCCGTTCTAGTTTTCCTGCCTACGGCCCTCACTATGTTCCAGCCAACCACAATGCATTGTTGCCCTAGTGTATTACCTGTTTTTGTTACCCAAGCCAACGCAAGTTAACCAAGTTTCCACCGCGTTTAAACCAGGCATTTGAAAAAGCTAGTCTTATTTTTATTTTTACTCCCGGCGCTTATTGCCCATTCACAAGTGCTTTGTAAAAGAAGCGCCAAACTAATGGGCGGCCGATTTGAGATTACGGTGGTGGACAAAGATTCAATCAGTGCTGAAAATAATATCGATAGTATCATTGCCGAAATAAGCCGCATCGAAAACCTGATCTCCGACTGGATTCCCAGCACACAAGTATCACAGATCAACCAGAACGCGGGCATCAAACCGGTGCGGGTAGATCGCGAACTATTTGCACTCACCCAAAGGGCGCTGCAATTTTCACACCGCACCAATGGCGCTTTTGATATCAGTTTTGCCGCGATGGACCGCATATGGAAATTTGATGGTTCCATGACCGAAATGCCATCGCCCGAAGCCATCCGCCAGTCTGTACAAAAAGTCGGTTACCAAAATATAATACTCGACTCAACAGCGTGTACCATATTCTTACGACTGCCCGGCATGAAGATTGGTTTCGGCGCGCTCGGCGAAGGTTATGCAGCCGATCGTTGCCGGGAAATGATGCTGGCGCGTGGCGTGCAGGCAGGCATTGTAAACGCTACGGGCGATATGAGTACCTGGGGGCACCGGCCCGATGGCAAGGACTGGAATATTGGTGTTATTAATCCGTTTGAACAATCAGCCCTTATTGCCGTTGTTCCGCTGCACCAGGGTTCGGTGACCACTTCAGGCAATTACGAAAAATTTGTACTGTTGAATGGCAAACGCTATTCGCATATCATCAACCCCGCAACAGGGTATCCGGCCACTGGCTTAACCAGTGTAACGGTGTTTGGTCCCAGTACAGAAATGGCCAATGGATTCAGCACCTCGCTGATGGTGCTGGGCAGAAAAGCGGGACTTGCATTCATTCGCCAATACCCTGCCTATAGCTGCATTATGATCACAGACAAGGGCAAGGTTATCACCTCGAAAAACTTGTCGCTCAAGAAGCTCGCTAAAAAGATCAAACACTAATCGCTGCAAAAGCTGATGCAGCAAACACTATTTTAAAACTTCTGCCAGAAAAAGCAAGGTGTGTTGCCAGGCGCGTTTGGCCATCACCGCATTGTAATCGGGCGATTTCGGATCGGTGAAAGTATGTTTTGAATGTGCATAAGTGATCACTTGCCAGTCGGCATTGCCTTCGTTGAGTTCTGTGGTGAGCCTGGCCATCACCGTTGGCGTTACGCCGCCATCGTCAGCGCCGTTTTCCACCAGTACTTTTGCGTGCAGGGGTCCATTGACCCGGCTGCTGTCTTTGGCCAATCCGCCATGAATACTGACAACGCCTTGCACCGGCAATCCCGCCCTCGCCGTTTCCAGCGCGCCGGTGCCACCAAAACAATAACCAATCACGGCCAGTCGATCTGCATCAGCGCCCGCTTTTTTCAATTCATCCAACGCCAGGGCTATTCGTTTTTGATAAGCTGCAAAATCTTTCCGGTAACTGCCGGCTATTTTAGCGGCGGCAGCATTGTCGACCGGAATATTTCCTTCGCCATAAATATCGGCCACAAAAGCGATATAACCCTGCTGCGCCAACGCAGTGGCCGCTACCCGCGCTTCTTCATCAATACCTTTCCAGGCGGGCAAAATCAGCACCCCGGCCGCCTTCTTACCTGCATTAGCGGTAACAAGTCCATTCAATACCTGCGACCCGTCGGTATACCGTACCGGCTTCAGTGTTTGCGCACTGGCCAGCACCGACAATAAAACCAAGGCGACACATACGATTTGTTTGCGCATATACTCATCATTTAGTTGGTTAACTAAAGGTAGCAGTTTCCGGCCTTGTCGCGCTTTAGGGTTGTTTGGTAGACAAAATCTTTCGCCACAATTCATTTGTAAAAACCCTCACGCCTTCCGTGCGTTACTTCGACCTACTCAAAAACAACATATATGCATAAAAAATGCACGCTGGCCCTGCTGTTGGCAAGCTCACTGGTTACCGTTTCTGCTTTGGCACAAGACAATAAACAACCGCCACCTCGCCGAGACCCGGAAGAGATTTTCAAAAAGCTCGATACCAATAGTGATGACAAGATTAGTAAGGAAGAAGCCGACAAGGCAGCATTCAAAATGATCAAAGACCATTTTACCGATATCGACAGCAACAAAGATGGCTATATCAGCAAAGACGAATTCAAAGCTTTCCGGCCGAAACGTCCCGAGGGTGCACCCAATAAAGACTAGTACCATACAGAAAAAAACCCGGCGCCATCCGGTACTGGGTTTATTCTTTTGCATAGTTAAGGATCAATAAAATCGTCAAGCTTTTATGGTAAGAACGGGCACGGTCGCATTGGTTAACCAATGATTGATATGGGTGCGCCCGAACAAACGACTTAGCAAATGATTTTTCTTCGGCACCAGTAATAGGAGATCAATGTTGTGGCGGGTTATATAGTCTCCAATGGCCTTTTCAATATTGGCACCTGACAAAAAATGAAAATGCGGTTTATAGGCCTGTAACATTTTTGATAATGTCATCGATTCGGTAAGGGTTTCTTCGCTCTTCATACCGGTTGCATCGGGGTTGACATGAAGAATATGTAATTCCGGTTGGAAATTGGCAAAGAACAAGGCCAATTCTTCCAAATGCAGCGAATCATTTACTTCCCGCAAGTCGCAGGCAAAGCCCATTTTCTTAAATGGCGCAAACACCTGGTTTTTGCCGACAACAATAATCGGCTTGTTGACGTAGCGAACTGCTTCGATGGTTTTGCCGCCCAACACAAAACGCTCAAGGGCACCCATCGATTCGGATCCCATCACTACTGCCCAAGCACCTTTTTCGCGGCAATAGATATCAATACATTCTACCACATCGCCGAGTCGCTCAACAATTTCAATATCCACCTTATTGCCGGTTCGCAGTTTTAGTCGCCCGGCGATCTGTTCCAACTCTGTGGCCACCTGCTGTTCGGCATATTGCAACGACAACGACGTCACCGGAATTTCGCTCACCGTATTGGGTATTTGGAAACAATGCAGCAGCGTCATGGCTGAGCCGGTTTCCAATGCCAGGTCGGCCGCATAGTTCAATACATGTTGCGACGAGGTTTTGAGGTCGGTCGGTACCAGTATATTTTTCATCGCGGTAGATTTGATAGCAATTTCGCATTATGACAACAGCCTTTGGCTGAAAATGCTCAGGCGGAAAATTGAATTTTATCATGCTTGTACTAGATTTAGCGCATGAAAATTGGTTGGATCATTTGTTTGGTAATGTTCGGGATACTATTTGGCGCGGCTTGCGGCAACCCAGGCCCGGCGCCCATTGTTACTCCGCAGGATAGTTTGCAGGTTGCAGAAAAATACTGCGGCTCCTGCCACCAGTTTCCATCGCCCGAATTGCTCGACAGCAATACCTGGATCAAGCGGGTGTTACCCAATATGGGCTGGCGGATGGGTATACGTGCTGCCAGTGAAAATCCCTATGATTCCTTACAACCCGATGAAGCGATCCTTGCCAGAAAGCAAAACCTCTATCCCGAAAAAGCCATCCTGACAAAAGACGAATGGGCCGCTATTAATTCATTCTATGCTTCGCATGCACCCAAGCAATTGCGCGAAGCCGATTATGAGCAGCCCGGTAATGGACTCAGTCGACGCTTTCAAGCCGATGGTATTTATATTGGTCAGAAAAAGGCGCCCGATATTTCGCTGTTGTCGTACGACGAAAAAACAGCGCTATTGTATGTAGGTGATGCAGGCAACAACGTGTATGCATTCAACACCCAGTTCAAAACGGTTGGCAAATGGGCTACCCCGTCGCCGCCGGTTGCGATGCTGATCGCCGACAACCAGTTACCCGAGGTGGTTTGTATTGGCTCCATTGCACCTTCAGAGAAAAAAGAAGGTGGTTTGTATTCTTTGAATGGCGGCCAACAACAAGCTACCCTGGTTGCGGGCAACCTGGCAAGACCGGTTCAGGTGCTGCAAACCGACCTGGATAAAAATGGGGTCGACGATGTATTGATCTGTGCATTTGGGCATATCACAGGGGCATTGGTATGGTGGAAAGAGGGTGATTCAACGCAGCAGAAAATATTGGTCAACCAGCCGGGCGCCAGGGCGCTGCAAGTAACAGACATCAACCAAGACGGATGGCCCGACATCGTGGTATTGATGGCGCAGGCCAGGGAAGAATTGTTGTTGCTCCTGGCCGATGGCAGGGGTGGTTTCAGTAACCAGGTGATTGCTTCTTTTCCGCCGGTTTATGGCGTGAGTTATTTTGAGATGGGTGATTTGAATGGAGATGGCTTTGCAGATATAGTGGTAAGCAATGGCGACAATTGGGATTTATCGCCGGTGAGAAAATATTATCACGGCCTGCGCGTACTGCTGAATGACCAGCAAAATCATTTTAAAGAAGCGCAGTTCATACCGCTTTCCGGCGCGGGCAAACTGGTGATGGCTGATTTTGACCAGGATGGGGACAAAGACCTGGCGGCGGTCTCATTTTACGACGACGGCATCGACCCGGCTCGCAGTGTTTTGTTATTGGAGAACGATGGCAAAGCCCATTTTACCGGGGGATATGCGCCCAATACCGATGTGGGCAAATGGCTAACCATGATTGCCGCCGATATTGACCGGGATGGCGATACCGATATTGTGCTTGGCTCTTATTTCCACAACGGCGCAGAATGGATCAAATTGCTGGGCCAGGGTGTGGAGACTTTCCCCTCACTCGTGGTGCTTTGGAATGAAACTGTGAAACGCTGATGATGGCTATTTCTTGATTAGCTGAATCATTTCACCATTGTTTAGCTTGAGCACATACAAACCCGGGCGCAGGCCGGTTGTATTGAACTGTTGCGAATCTTGTGTAATCTGGTAGGTCTTGATAAACCGGCCATCGATCGCATACAAAAAGGCGACTGTGTTTCGCAGATCTTCATGGCCAATGGTAAGTGTAAAAGTTGTTTCCGTAATGGGGTTCGGGAATACGATTGATTTTCGATTGGCAGCGCTGCTTGAACCTGCCACATACAGTAATTTAGAATACTCGTATTTGCCGTCGATATCCACAATCTTGAGCCGGTAACGCTTCATCTGGGCGGGCTGGCTGGTTTGAAAACTATAGGTACTACCGGCGGCATTATTGCTGGAACTGACGTCGCCTATTTTTTCAAAGTTGATGCCGTCGCTGCTTTGTTCAATTTCAAAATGGCTGGTGCTCTGTTCTGCATCCGTTTTCCACAGCAAGGTCGTTTTGCCAGCCGAGTTGTTGGCGGAAAAAGAACCAATGGTCACCGGTAGTACGACTAATTTCTCCATGAAAATATTTCTGATAAAATTATCGTCGTATCCGTTGGTGGAACCATTGCGGGGTCGATGCACAAACCTTAATTCACCACTGGCAGGGGCTGCGCCAGACCAGGGAATGGACAACGTAAATGATGTCCATGTTTCCTGCGGAAAAGAGCCTGAAGGCGACAAGGTCGCCCCTCCATATGTTGTAACAGATACATTCGCAGTTCCCGATGGCGCATAAAACTGCAAATACCTGGTTCCGCCAAAATAAATGTCAAAAAACGTAAAAGCATTGCTGGCTGGATAACATCCATTACAATTGCCAGACGTGTAATCAAATTTCAACAGCACTTTGCCGCCGGTCACCACTATATCGGTTACCACTTGGTAAATCGATTGCTGGGGAACCAAAGAAGATCCGTTGTCATAGTTACCCGCTGCTCCGCCGCCGGCAGCAAACCAACCAGTATTAGATTGGGTCCAGCCACTAAGTGATGGGAAGCCCAAAACCGTAAAAGTTCCATTGTTGACGGCATTAACCTGGGCCGACAACATGGTTGTCTTAATTAGCAGTAAACACAGAAAAATGGCAATTTTTTTTTGCTTCATTTTTACACGGATTTAAACCAAGGTCAAGGCCGGTTGCTATATTAACGCTGATTCAGGTGTTTTGGTATTTTCTGTGAAAATCAAAGTTTATACAGCAAATTCAGATTCTTCACTTGATAGTAAATGCACTTACATATTATATATTATAAAATTTGTGGAAATTTTGCAGCAAAATAAGGACCGCCAGAGGCCTTAAAGTCCCCTTCATGCGGCCAAATAGGTTCATCATCAAATGGCAAAAAAAAGGGAAATGAATCATCATTTCCCCGGTGGAGCTGGGGGGAGTCGAACCCCCGTCCAAACACATTCGCCGAACGCTTTCTACATGTTTATTGATTGATTATTTGTCGGGAAGAAACAGGACAACCACCAACCGATTTTTTCCGTAGCTGGATGGTCTTAAGCAACAGTCACAGCCTTCCGTTGCAGCAGCCTGTATTTTGTTTTGAGTCGGCGGCGGAGCTTGGTAACAGACCAACCTGCTCAACGCGGCCCTAATGACTACTTAATCACTGATTAGGCAGCCATGGCATACTGAGTATTGCCATTTGAAGTTTGAATATTCAGATTAAGGTGCTAATTATCCAACGCACCACATGCTTACACGCTCAAAGAACTATGCTGTCGAAACCAGTACAACCCCGACTTACGCAACGACAAATATACGAAATTGTTTAGTTTCAGGCCATGGAAAGGATGGAACCCGCTGCCTTCTATCGGCAATTTATCAGTACCCGATCACAAGAAAAAAACCAACTACTATCGCAAAGAAAACAATTCGGTTGGTGGCGCCTGCTTTGTTTTGCCACTGGCGCCGCACTGCTCTATTTTATGTGGCCGGTCAGCATCGGCGTTGCATTGCTCGTTATTGCTTTTTTCACCGGCATTTTCCTGGCCCTGGTGAGTCGATCGGTTGCCATCCAACAACAGCTTAGTCAAACCGAAAGAGAATTACGCGTTGCCAGCGAAGAGGGCGATATCGCTGCCCACCGCTTCCAGCACCGCTTTGATGCGATTCAATACCTGCCGAAAGCACATTCCTACGCGGCGGACCTCGACATCTTTGGCAAATCTTCCTTGTTCCAATACCTGCACCGAACCAGTAGCATGCCCGGCCATGAAACATTTGCCCAATGGCTCTTGGCGCCCGCCAGCAACCCCGACATCTTGCAACGGCAGCAGGCCGCACACCAAACAGCCGCCAACCCTGAATGGAGCCTTCGTTTCCAGGCCACCGGCAACGCCGAACCCCTGGCAACAGAAACTGCGTTTACACTTGACCGTTGGTTGCAGGAGCCACCCATTTTCAATAAGCCGGTTTGGCGGATCGTTCGCATTATAGTACCACTGATCGCCCTGACCACCCTCCTACTGTATATTATTGATGTATTGAACACGCCCCGGTTCCTGGCGCTTACCGTATTATACGTGATCACCGCTTTTGCCATTACGCGCAAAGTGCAGCCGGCCTATACCCGGCTCGACAAAGCCGTTAAACAACTCGATACACTGAGTGCTGTTTTGGCCTGCCTTGAAACCAGTGGCTTTAACCAGGGAAGCTGGCGGGATTTATTAACAAGAATTGCGGTGAGCAACAATACCCTGCCCGCCTCCAAACGCATTCGTCAATTGAAACAAATCCTTGATCGCTTTGATATTCGCCTCAACCCGCTGGTGTTTATTCCGCTGAATAGTTTTTTACTCTGGGACCTCCAGGTGATGCTACAATTGGAAAAATGGAAACAAGAACAACAATCTTCCGTTCACGACTGGTTTCGGGTTATTGGGGAGGCAGAGGCCTTGAACAGCCTCGCGCGTGCGGCGTTTAATCATCCCCGGTGGACAACACCGGTTCTATCCGAAACACCCGCCTTATTCGACGCCAAAAACCTACTCCATCCGCTGATCCCTGCACAACAGGTAGTGAGCAATGACTTCGCTACCAGTGGCCGGCCGGCTGTTTCGCTGATTACCGGCAGCAATATGGCTGGCAAGAGCACTTTTTTGCGCGCCGTGGGCCTGACCCAGGTATTGGCCATGGCAGGCAGCGTGGTACCGGCCGATGCACTAACGGTGTCGAACAACCGCATTATGAGCAGTATGCGCATTGCTGATAACCTCGAAGAAAACACCTCAACTTTTTATGCCGAGTTGAACAAGCTCAAAGTGATTATTGAAGCCGTCAACCACCAGGAACCTGTTTTCTTTTTACTCGATGAAATCTTACGTGGCACCAACTCGCACGACCGGCAAACCGGTTCTCGCGCGCTTATTGAACAAATGATTCGCGAAAATGGCGCGGGACTGCTGGCCACGCACGATTTAACCCTCACAGAACTTGCCGGCAAATATCCCGGCGTCATCCACAACTACCATTTTGACGTCAGTGTAAATGGAGAAGAATTGTACTTCGACTACAAATTGAAATCGGGTGTTTGTCAAAGCATGAACGCAAGCATTCTCATGAAAAAAATCGGTATTGACATGTAGTGAATCAGCAGTGCAGGGTCTTGAACACGATGCGGTTCACCGGCATTTCAAAACTGCCCGGATCGGGGCCGCCAATCCGATCGAAAAAGATCGTTCCCTCTTCCATATTCTTCACCCGCAGAAAACCATTGTTGACACCGGAGAAACGGGCCGTGCGGCCAAATGTAAAATCGAAAATGCGCAGGTTCATGCGAATATCATTCGGGCCTTGCAGCACTTCGGGTAAGAGTATTTCCTGGTTGTATTCTTCCAGAATAAAAATGTCGGCCTCTTCGCTGATAAAATAATGGCCGCTGTACAGGCCCTCATCTACCATTTCACCATTGGGCCGGTGCAAGGAATAAATATATTTCCAGGCATCGGGTTGCACGGGCATCCACGCGGGATGCAAAGCTTCAAAAAAGCGAAGGATGAAATGGTTTCCGCTCTTAAGCGGTATAAGGATATTCTGCATGGAACAGGGTTTCTATTTCCACAGGGTACCTCAAATTAAAGAATTCTATTGAATGAACTAGAAAAGATCTTTGAAAACACGGAAAATATCAAGTCCCAACGCGTAGGCCATCAATCCAAGTAATAATACCATACCAGCCATCTGGGCACGTTCCAGGAATTTTTCCGATGGTTTGCGGCCCGATACCATTTCAATGATCGTAAAAAGCGCATGGCCGCCATCCAAACCTGGAATCGGCAAGATATTCATCAAGGCCAACACCAGTGAAAAGAAAGCTGTCAGGCTCCAGAACTGCATCCAGTCCCACTCAGGCGCAAACATCTTACCGATACTAATAACGGAACCCAGCGACTCATTCGTATTTACTTTACCACTAAAAATGAGTTTGAGTTGCAACCAATAGCCTTCCAAAGTTTCAATGCTTTTTTTGAAACCGGCCGGGATGGCTTGCAGAAAACTATAGTTGATTTCTTTGATTTCAAACTGGTCTTTCGCCGATGCAGGGTACACGCCGAGTTGTCCGTTTTCGCCAATATTGGCCGACAAATGCAAAGTATCCGCTCCCCTGCCTACTTCGAGTTGAATGGTTTTAAGCTTGCTGTTCTGCACCGCCTTTCTGAACTCATGATAGAAAGGAACCGGCTTGTTGTTCACGGCCAAAATCCTATCTCCTTTGCGCAATCCAATCTTGCCTGCCGCCGCAGTATCTACCACCGAATCGATGGCGATAAAGGGCATGCGCATATCAATAAAATTCACCGTTTTGAAATGGATCAGCTTGGCGGCAAAATCATCGGGAATTGCAATCGTAACATCCTTACCCGCTCTGTCCACTACCATTGTTTTGGCACCACCCAACACTACTTTCAACGGAATCTTATTGAATCGATCGATGTATTCACCATCCACCGATTTGATCATATCTCCATCTCGCAAGCCAATGCTTTGCGCCAGCGAATCAGTGGCAATACCGTACGTAAATTTATTGGTGGGCACGTATGATTCACCCCAATGCCAAAGCATACAGGCATAGATCAAGAAACCCAATAAAAGATTGACCGTAACACCACCAAGCATAATAATCAATCGCTGCCAGGCGGGTTTGCTGCGAAACTCCCAGGGTTGCGCCGGTTGTTTCATTTGTTCCTTGTCCATGCTCTCGTCAATCATGCCGGCTATTTTCACATAGCCACCAAACGGCACCCAACCAAGACCATACTCGGTTTCGCCAATCTTCTTTTTGAACAGGGAGAACCAGGGATTGAAAAACAGGTAAAACTTTTCGACCCTGCATTTGAACCAACGGGCAGGCAAAAAATGGCCCAATTCGTGCAAAACGACAATGATGGAAAACGACAAAACAAACTGACCGGCCTTGATTGCTGCTTCGGTCCAATTAATTGCTAACAAGGTCATAAGTCCGCAAATATCCGCTAATTTTGCGTTAGCAGAGATAAATTTTAGCCAATATACAACGGAATTACCCGGTTTATTGTCAGATAAAAAAACTCGTATATGAAAAAGCTGGCTTTGGTAGGGCTGGTACTTGTTTCTTTCGTGGCATGTATGAAAACCGATTCGTATCCCGACAATGAGGAAGTGCTTGTAAACATGAATTTTGTGACGGTGAATACGCCCGATTCTACCTCGGTGGGCGATACGGTGCTGGCACATGTAACCATTACCGGTTCCAATACCTGCACGGTATTCAAAGGCTTTAATGGAACCACTTCCGGCGCCGACCAATATGATATCCGGGCCATCGGTGCTGTTCCTGCACAGAATACGGCTGGCTGCACCGATGCGGTGATCGCCAAAGACACTTTCCTGACCATTACACCGAAAGCGCCGGCCAAACTGGTGTTTCGCTTTTATAACAATGAGACCCTGTTTCGCGCTGATACAGTGGTTGTAACGCCTTAACGACGGTTTTACAAATGAATCAGGGTGGCGGCAAATTCACGGGCTGCCGCATCTGACTCAAAATAATCTTCTAAGCTGGGCTGCGCGATAAACGGCACTTTCTCCATGGTGCGCTCCACCACATCGGTCATGTCCAGAAAGCCCACGCGATTGCGCAGAAAGGCGTATACCGCAATTTCATTGGCAGCATTCAACACGCAGGGCAGGTTGCCTCCTTTGAACAAGGCCTCTGTGGCCAGCACCAGGTTGCGAAAAGTTTTTGTATCAGGCTCCTCAAAACTGAGTGTATTGGGCTTTTTGAAATCGTAGCGTGGAAATGTATTTGGTAACCGCTGGGGAAATGCCAACGCATATTGGATGGGCAATTTCATATCGGGCAAACCCATCTGCGCTTTCACGCTGCCGTCCTGAAACTGTACCATGCTGTGGATGATGCTCTGCGGGTGCACCAGCACCTGGATCTGTTCGGGCCGCAAGTTGAACAACCATTTGGCTTCAATCATTTCCAGGCCCTTGTTCATGAGCGTAGCCGAGTCGGTACTGATCTTGGCACCCATCACCCAATTGGGATGTTGCAGTGCATGATCACGTTTTACGTTGACCAGGAAATTGGGTTTCTTACCGAGAAACGGTCCGCCGGAAGCTGTCAGGATAATTTTATCAATCGGGTTGAGGTTCTCACCTACCAGGCATTGAAAAATGGCGGAGTGCTCACTGTCAACCGGAATAATGGGCGATCGCTTTTCAATCGCTTTTTTCATGACCAGGTCGCCCGCTACCACCAGGGTTTCTTTGTTTGCCAGGGCCACAGCTTTGCCCATTTCAACGGCAGCAAGGGTTGGTTTGAGTCCGGCGAAACCAACTATGGCTGCCAGCATCAAATCATAACAATCCATGGCTGCCACTTCTTCCAGCGCTTTTTCGCCGGCAAATACCTTGGTATCGGTATGGGCCAGGGCGGCTTTTACTTTCTGGTAACGCGATTCGTCGCCGATTACCACCATATTGGGTGCGAATTGCAAGGCCTGTTGAACCAGTAATTCGTCGTTTTGTTGGGCCGTAAGCACTTCAACAGAAAAAAGCGACGGATTGGCCGCAATGACATCCAAGGCTTGTGTTCCGATTGATCCTGTAGAGCCGAATAAGGCGATTCTTTTTTGCATGATGGCACCTGTTGGCGAACAGCAAATTAAGGCAATAATTGCTTACCGATTTCAATTAGTTGTGATCAGCCAGCAGGGCGGCTATGGCCTTGTGTACGGGTGCAAAGCCGAAGCCGGCCAGCACTTCATCATAGGCTGATCTAATAGCTGCTGTGCGCAGGTTACCAATACTACCCTCGTGGGTATGCGCCAATTGCTGGGTTGGGTGAAAACTTCCCGACTCAATGGTAAGTCCCACGGTTTTATACGCATCTCTGAAGGGCATGCCTTTCAATACCAGTTCATTCACTGCTTCTACACTGAACAGGTATTTGTATTTATCGTCTTTTAGAATATCGTCTTTGATCTCAATATGCTCGAGCATCAATGTCGCCATCCGCAAACAGTCTGTCAGCGTGCCAAATGCCGGGAACAGGTGTTCTTTCAGCAATTGCAGGTCGCGGTGATAACCCGAAGGCAGGTTGGTGGTCATCAGCATGATTTCATTCGGAATCGATTTCAACTGATTACACTTGGCGCGGATCAGTTCAAACACATCGGGGTTTTTCTTGTGCGGCATGATGCTGCTACCCGTGGTTAGTTCGGGCGGAAAACTGATAAACCCAAAGTTCTGGTTGAGAAAAAGGCAGGCATCCATGCTGAGTTTGGCGAGGGTGTCGGCGACATTAACGAGCGACATCGATACGATTCGCTCGGCTTTTCCGCGGCCCATCTGCGCATATACTACATTGTTATTAAGGTCTGCAAAACCCAGGAGTTCGGTTGTGCGTACCCGTTTGATGGGGAAAGAACTACCGTATCCGGCAGCAGATCCCAGCGGATTTTTGTTAACTACCTTATAAGCGCCCTGCAGGGTAATGAGGTCATCCACCAGGCTTTCGGCGTACGCGCCAAACCAGAGACCAAAAGACGAGGGCATGGCCAACTGCAGATGGGTATAACCTGGCAGCAATTTGTCTTTATGTGTTTCGCTGAGTTGTTGCAGCAGTTGAAAAAAGGGCGTAATTGCCGCGACAAGGTCTTCGATCTGATCGCGCAGAAAAAGTTTGAGGTCAACCAGCACCTGGTCGTTGCGGCTGCGGGCAGCATGTATTTTTTTACCGGTATCGCCGAGTTTTTCGGTCAGCAAAAACTCTACCTGCGAGTGCACATCTTCCACGCCATCGGCGATGCTAAACTTGCCTTCCTCCACCTGTTGGTATATCTTTTTCAAGGCCACCAGCAGCGACTGGCACTCTTGCTTCGTGAGCAGCCCTATTTCACTGAGCATGATGGCATGCGCCATGTTACCGAGCAGGTCTTGCCGCGCCATCATGGTATCGAAAAATCGGTCGTTGCCTACCGTGAATTGTTCTACTTCACGCAGCGAGTCGGTGTTTTTTTGCCAGAGTTTCATAAGCCCAAAAAAAATCTGAATGTTTAAGGTTTAGCCGTGAGTCCAAAGTTTAAAGTCTAAAGTTTAAGGTTGCTGCCGCGTTCGAGGGCACTAGATTTATGTTGGTCATGTTGTATTGCTGTATTTTTTTTACTTCCTGATTATCTTTCTGTTTAACTTCTTTGAATATTACCTACTCTACTTTCAAGCTAGCTTCTTCATTAACTTCTAGTTTCTAGTTCTCATTAGCTTCTTCGCTTATTTCCTGGCCCTTCTTCGATTACTTCTTTGTTTACTTCCTGCCCTACTTTCTAGTCTTCTTCTTCGCTTATTTTCTGGCTCTTTTTCGAGTACTACTTACTCTAATGCCTAGTTTGCTTCTTTAATTAATTTTTAGTGTATCTCTAACCGTACTACTTCGATTACTTTTTAGATTACTTCTTTTACTAACTGCCAAAGTATTTCTAATTAGTACATTTCATTGTTTATATAGTAGGCTTTCTCACTACACATTAAATCTGTTATCACCACTTAACCATGTTATAATGCCATAATAACCAGGTCTTTTAGCTTATTACTTCCAAAAAATCTCTTTTTTTTCACTTCATCGTCTTTCCCCAAAACGCCTAATCCTCGCACGCGGCAGCAACCTTAAACATTAGACTTTAAACATTAAACAATAAGCATCGCTAATCCAATCATACGCACGTATTCATCTATTCCCGTTTCCAGTTCGCGAAGATAAATGAATTCATCTGCGCTGTGGCTGCGGGCACTGTCGCCCGGGCCGCATTTGAGTGCCGGAAAGGGCATCAGGGCTTTGTCAGAACAAGTCGGTGATCCATAATATTCTTTTCCCATCTCGATGCCGGCTTTCACCAGCGGATGCGCCAGCGATATGCCGGTGGCACGCATGCGCATGCTGCGCGGTTGCACTTCACTCTTGACCGAAGCCCGAACAATGTCTAATATTTCTTCGTGGGTGTATGCATCGGTTACTCGTATATCAACGGTAAATCGACATTCGGCGGGCACCACGTTATGGGCTTTGTTTTCGGTATTGATGACGGTGACGCTCATCTTTACCGGTCCCAGGGTGGCGGACAATTTCGGAAATTGATATGCATTGAACCAATTGATATCGGGCATGGCCGCATAGATGGCATTCACGCCTTCTTCGCGGGCTGCATGGCCAGCTTTGCCATGTGCTACCGCGTCTAATACCAGCAATCCTTTTTCAGCCACAGCCAACTTCATTTGTGTGGGCTCACCCACCAGGGCAAACCAATTGTCGAACGGGCTCGCTTCTTTCACCCCTGTTGCTTTTCGAAATTCCGGGTCTCTCAACAAGGCTTCGATGCCGTTAAAACCTGAAATTTCTTCTTCGGCGGTGGCTGCCAACACTATGTTCCAGGGCAGATCGGGCTGCTCATAGTAATGAAGAAAGCTGGCGATCAAGGCAACCAGCGGGCCGCCGGCATCGTTTGCCCCCAGTCCGTAAAGTTTACCTTCTTCTTCTATGGCTTGAAAGGGATCGACCGTATACTGCGGATTGGGCTTTACCGTATCGTGGTGCGAATTCAGCAATAATACCGGCTTGCTCACATCAAAACGCCACGGAAGCGCCCATATATTATTGCCCGTACGATGCGGTTTCACCCCTCGCTTTTGTAGAAAAGCGGCGATGATATCAGCCGTGCCATCCTCTTCTTTGCTGAATGAAGGGGTTGCAATAAGTTGCTTCAACAAACCAAGCGCCTCCTGATATAGTGTATGCAATTGCATGTACTTGTTTTCTCAATGGGTAATCAAAGTGCCGGTAGTGGTAGCACCGGTATTCTGTAAGAGATCATCGGCATGTCCGATCAATACTTCCTGTACGCCGGCATCGATGGCGGCAAAGGCATTGTCGATCTTGGGCAATATGCCGGCAAATAGTTTACCGGCTGCCTTTAAGGATGTATAATTTTCTTTGTTCAGGTGGGTGATCGCCGAATCTTCCTTTTCGATATCAGCCAGTATGCCTTTTTTCTCGAAGCAATAAATCAGTCGAACATCGTACTGCTGCCCCAGGCAAACGGCTACGCTCGATGCCATGGTATCTGCATTGGTGTTTAAGATATGGCCGGCACCATCGTGCGTAAGCGGTGCGAGTACCGGTACAAATCCTGCTTCCAGGAGCTGGGACCATGTTTGCCCGTTCATTTCACCTGCCTTCACATCACCCACCCAACCATAGTCGATGGTTTTGACCGGACGTTTTTCAGCAGGCACCAGGTTGCCATCGGCACCGGTAATACCCAGGGCATTGCAACCGAGGGATTGTAAAACAGCAACGATCTTTTTGTTGATGAGTCCGCCGTAAACCATGGTCACCAGGTCAATCGTCGCGTCATCGGTTATCCGTCGCCCATCTACATACTTCGATTCAATCCCCAACTTGTCGCCCAAACGCGTTGCAATCTTACCGCCACCGTGCACCAGCAATTTCGGCGCATCGATGCGCGCAAACTTTTGCAGAAAGACATCGAGTGCCGCCTCGTTATCGATCACGTTACCACCAATCTTTATTACAAACAGTTTCTTCATTCCGTTTATTTGGGTTCGTCACTAGCATCATTTGGGCAATCAAATCCAACCACTGCCATCATTTAATTCGCGCCCATGTATGAATATTTTTGCAACGCTATTTTCGACTTTCAACAATATATTTCTACACCTGATACTTCTGCACCAGCACCATTTCACCTTCAACTACAGCATTTTAATCCACGAAAAATCGCCAGCACCTTTATTTACGGCCCAAAATCGCCGAAAGCACCGCCTGGGCCGCCCATACACGATTGCCGGCTTGGGTGGTGACCAGGCTGTTGGGGCCATCAAGGATTTCATCACTCAATTCTACATTGCGACGAACCGGCAAGCAGTGCATCACTTTCGCATTGTTGGTCAGTGCCAGCTTTTTGATGGTGAGCATCCACTCTGGATCGTTCACGTAAATCTTACCATAGTCATTGAACGTACTCCAGTTTTTGACATACACAAAATCGGCATCGCGCAGGGCTTCGTTCTGGTTGTGCGTGATGGTGGCGCCTTTGGTAAAATCGGGCGACAATTCATAATCTTCCGGATGGGTAATTACAAAATCTGCTTCGTCCCAGGCATTGACCCATTGCGAAAAACTATTCGCTACACATTGGGGCAAGGGCTTTACGTGCGGCGCCCAGGTGAGCACAATCTTCGGTCGGCGGCTTTTGCTTTTTACCTGCTGGCTTTCCAGGGCCTCGGTAATCGTGATGATGTCGGTCAAACTTTGCAGAGGATGCAGGGTGGCGCTTTCGAGACTCACAATCGGAATGCCGGCGTACTTGATAAACTGGTTGATGTACAACTCGCTGTAATCATCGTCGCGGTTCTTGAGCGAAGGAAAAGTGCGAATGCAGAGTATATCAAAATACTTCCCCATGATCGGCGCCGCATCCTTCACGTGTTCAACCGTATTGCCGCTCATGATCGCTTCCTCTTCAAACTCCAAGGCCCAACCTTCATTGCCCACATTAAACACCACCGCTTCCATACCCAATTGCTGGGCAGCCACCTGGGTGCTCAATCGCGTGCGCATACTCGGATTCAGGAACAGCATGCCGATGCGTTTGCGGGCACCAAGTGTGGCTGCTTTGTACGGATCTTTTTTAAACGCGAGGGCCGATTGAACCAGGGCATTGATGTTTTGCACATCTTTAACCGAAACAAATTTGTTCATGTCAGGAAGGTATTAAGGTGCTACTGGAAGAAAGTGCTTTTATTTCTGCGCCAATGGCATCGAGAAAATGATCGGCGTCGGCTTTCGACAAAGCCAGTGAAGGCAAAAGCCGGATTACATTGGGTTTGGCTTCGCCGGTAAAAATACGGTGCTTCCACAACAGGTTTTTGCGCAGGTCTTTGATGCTGTCAGGCACATCAAAACCGATCATCAGGCCGGCGCCGCGTACCTGCTCAATAAGCGGCAATTGCCGCAACCCATCCATCAGGTATTGACCGATCTCAGCTGCATTATTCAACAGGTTCTCTGCTTCCATCACTTCTAAAACACCCAATGCCGCGGCACAAGCCAACTGGTTGCCGCCAAAAGTAGTACCCAGCATCCCATATTTGGGTTGGAGATGCGGCGCAATGGAAATGGCGCCAATCGGAAAGCCATTGCCCATGCCCTTGGCCATACTGTAAATATCAGCCTGCACGCCGGCATGATCGTGCGAATAAAATTTTCCACTGCGACCGTAACCACACTGCACACTGTCGGCAATATATACCGCACCATATTGGTCACAATTTTGGCGGATGGCTTGCAAGAAAGGCGTAGTTGCCACATTAATGCCGCCCACCCCTTGGATACCTTCTACAATAACAGCGGCAATATCATTTCCCTGCGCTTTGAACACCGCATTCAGCGAATCAACCTCATTGAAGGGCAGAAAAACAATATTGTTTGTTTGGTTGACGGGCGCCACAATGGCGGGATTATCGGTGGCTGCTACTGCGAGCGATGTCCTTCCATGAAAAGATTTCTTGAAAGCAATAATTTTCTTCCTGTTGGTATGGAAAGATGCCAGCTTCAACGCATTCTCATTGGCCTCAGCGCCTGAATTACACAAAAACAACTGGTAATCATTTTTGCCGGACAGTTTTCCCAGTTTATCGGCCAGTTCCTGCTGCTGCGGAATTACAAGCGAGTTGGAATAAAACGCTATTTTCTCGAGTTGGCTTTCGATGCGTTTCACCCAATGCGGATGGGTGTGTCCGATAGAAATCACGGCGTGCCCGCCATACATATCGAGGTATTCATTGCCATCAGCGTCCCACACTTTCGAGCCCAGTGCCCGCGTAATGGTTATATTGTTCAGTGGATATACATCAAAGAGTTTCATCGTTTGTTGGTTACTGTTAGAAAGTTATTTGCTGTTTGAAAGAAGTTATTTGCTGTTTGAAAATTGACTGCCGGCTGGTTGTATGTTTTTATTCGCTACAGCTTATTGACCTTTAAAGCTTGCTAATACATACAGCCTATTACACCTACAGCTCTGGCACGACAGCTTACGAGCACCTTCAGCCGATTAAAAATAGCCGGCTTTCAACTGGAGACCTTCTGTCTCCGGGCGTCGGAACAGCAGGTTCATGTTCTGCACTGCTTGTCCGCTGGCCCCTTTCAACAAATTATCCATGGCCGAATGTATCACCAGTTTCGTACCCACTTTCTCCAGTTGCACCAATGCTTTATTGGTATTCACCACCTGTTTCAAAAAAATGGGTTCTTTTGAAACATGGGTGAAGGGATGCGATTGGTAGAATGATTTAAACAGATCAATCAACAGCGGCAGGGGCTTATCGAGCGTAATGGTGGAGCTGACAAAAATACCCCTGGTAAAATCACCCCGCCAGGGAACAAAACTAATTTCAAGCGAATTTTGATTGGCGCTTACGCCTTGTTTTTCTTGCTGGCCACCCCCGGAAGCCTTCGTTTCATTCGCTCTTTGACATTGCAACAAACTCTCGCCTATTTCGCCGAGGTGTTGGTGGTTCAAAGTTTTATAAGCCTGGATATTGTTGGCCCGCCAACTAAAATGAGAAGTGGCGCTGAGCGATTGTCCCGCGCCCGTTGAACCGGTAATCCCAGTTGTGTACACTTCGTCCAGCCAACCTTCTTGCGCAAGCGGCAACAGCCCAACCTGGATAGTGGTGGCAAAACAGCCGGGATTGGCAATGGCCAGGTTTTCCTTCCCTGCCATGGCTTTGATGGCATTGCGATTCAGTTCCGGTAGTCCGTAGATAAAATCGCGACCCTGAAAACGCCTGTTTGCTTGTAGTCGAAAATCATTCGACAAATCAATGATTGCCACCGATGCCGGCTGCGGATGCGCTTCCAGGAATTTCTTTGCCTCACCATGACCGGTACACAAAAACAACACATCAATGTTGCTGTTAAGTTCATCGGTGAAATTCATTTCGGTATCGCCGAGTAAATCCTGGTGAACACTGTACAGGGGTTGACCTGCACTGCTTTTGGAGTGCACAAAGCTGAGTGTTACCGACGGGTGACGAAGTAGTAGGCGGATCAATTCTCCGCCCGTGTAGCCTGCGCCGCCTATGATGCCTGCTTTGATCATGTGTCTGTTTTTGTTGCTCGCTGCGTTTGTTTCCCGCCTGTTTCTCACTGAGCCCGTTTCTTACTGAGATAGTTTCTCGCCTGTTTCTCACGGAGATGGTTTCTCGCCGAGGACACGGAGGAACAGAGATTTTTTTTATTTTCTGGGTGTGGTTTCGTTTATGGGTGCGGTTTTGTTTATGGGTGCGGTTTCGTCTGTAAATCAGTTTCTAACTGTTGTTAACCTTAGCCAATTACTACCTGTCAATATGTAACTGTCTGCAAAATCTGTTACTATTAACAATCGTTGTCGCTATCTATGTTAACAGCGTTGTTGCCATCTATGTTTACAGCTGCCACCTGTAGTTGTCGTTGCCGCTCCCAGTTACTGTTGCCGCTCCTAATTACTGTTGCTACCCCTAATTAATTTTGCCGCCTATAATAACTATTGCCGCCTATAGTTACTGTTGCTACCCCTAGTTATTGTTGACGCTTATGCTTACTGTTGTCGCCTTTAAAACCATTTTCACTAATGCATCTGTCAAAACCAAAAATGGTTAACCGCAGTAACGTACTTCCACCGACAACAAAGTCCATACCCACAATCAAAGCTCCCAATTTAAAAATCTCTGTTCCTCAGCGGTCTTTGTGTGAAACCATCTCCGTGGGAAACAAGCCCAGCGAGAAACAAAGCCAATCTCAAATCACCATTCCAAACTTTATTTATTCTCCGCGTTCACCGCAGCCCAAATAGCGGTTTGATTCCCAAATATCTTACTAAATCCGCGAACATCCTCGCCACTCCAACCGCTGTTCATTTCGCCGTACTTGCCAAACTTCGACGACATCAGGTCGTACGATGATTCGATGCCTGTTACCATAAAACGGTAAGGCAGCAATTCAACAAACACATCGCCCGTTACTGTTTGCTGGCTATTGGTCAGAAAGGCTTCGATGTCACGCATCACGGGGTCGAGTATTTGGCCTTCGTGCAACCAGTTGCCATAAAATTGTGCCAGTTGGTCTTTCCAGTTGAGCTGCCATTTGGTGAGCACATGTTTTTCCAGGGCATGGTGCGCTTTGAGTATCACCATGGGTGCAGCTGCTTCAAAACCCACACGACCCTTGATACCAATGATGGTATCGCCCACATGGATATCACGCCCAATGCCATAAGGCCCCGCAATGGACTGCAGGAAAAAAATAGCATCGGTTGGGTGATCGAATTTTCGGTCATTGATGGCCGTTAGTTCACCTTTTTCAAAATGTAGTTTGACGGTTTCCTGCTGACCGGCTTTTGTCATCTGGGTGGGCCAGGCTGCTTCGGGCAACATGCCATTGGAACGAAGGGTTTCTTTGCCGCCCACACTGGTGCCCCAAAGACCCTTGTTGATGGAATACATCGCCTTCTCCGCATTCATGTTCACGCCCTTCTTCTTCAGGTAGTCAATTTCTTCTTCGCGGCTCAGCCTAAGGTCGCGGATGGGCGTTAGGATCTCCACCCCGGGAATCAGGATATGAAACACCATATCAAATCGCACCTGGTCATTGCCGGCGCCGGTTGAGCCATGCGCAACAGCCTGGGCGCCGATTTTTTGCACGTGTTCGGCAATATGCAAGGCCTGGCTTAGTCGCTCGGCGCTTACACTCAGCGGATAGGTATTGTTCTTTAATACGTTTCCGTAGATCAGGTATTTGATGATGCGGTCATAATAGCCTTGAACGGCATCGACCGTAGTATGCGATTTCACGCCGAGGTTGTAGGCGTGCTGCTCAATATGCTTTAACTCGTCGGCAGTAAATCCGCCGGTATTAACAATGATCGAATGAACCTCATACCCCTTGTCTTCACTGAGGTATTTCACACAAAAGGTGGTATCGAGTCCACCACTGAAACCGAGAACAACTTTCTGCGCCATCTGCTGCATGGGTTTTAGAAATGAAAAATATGGTGGAAAAGGCTGTGCAGTTTCTTCTTGCTACTGTCGCCATTACCTGTAGCGCTGGCGTCCAATTTCTTGCCGAAGAAATCACCGAACAGAAATTGCTTGAAGCGCAACAGGCGTTCATACCCTTTTGAATGTTCCTTGAAATCTTTCGCGGTCTCTTCTGGCTTATAATGGTCTTTCGGATCGTACAACATGGCCGTGCACATGCAGTTCTTACGTCCCTTGCTCATCAGTATGTCGTAGTTCACACAGCTTTTGCAACCGGCCCAAAAGGCTTCGTCTTGCGTGAGCTCTGAATACGTCACCGGCTCATAGCCCAGGTCGCTGTTGATCTTCATTACGGCGAGGCCGGTAGTGAGTCCAAACAATTTTGCCTCGGGGTATTTTTGGCGTGACAACTTAAACGTGCATTCCTTGATGCGTTTGGCCACGCCGCTCTTGCGAAAAACGGGCGATACAATAAGACCTGAATTGGCCACATACTCACCATGGCTCCAGGTTTCGATATAACAAAACCCCACCCAGGTGCCTTCTTTGGTGTGTGCAATCACCGCTTTGCCTTCGCGCATTTTGTCGGCCACATAATCGGGCGAACGCTTGGCAATGCCAGTACCCCGGGCTGCGGCAGAAGATTCCATCTCATCGGTGATGGTTTTGGCGTAATGGGTATCGTCGGGATTGGCTACCCTGACAATAATATCTGTTGTTTCCAACGGCAATAAATTAAGGATCAAGATGGTTGTAGCGACAGTTTGAACTGTGAGGTCAACGTGGGGCTTTTTTCACTGATAGGGGCCGTTGCAAGGGGCTCGTCCTATCAGCAACCACGTCGCATCGACGGTGTAAAGGGCAAAGAAGCTTCCGGGCAGAATACAACCAGGCTGTCGTTCACGACAAGCGCACTATGTTGTTGGAATGCTTTCATGTTGAACCTACATTTTTTTTTGCGAGCCAAAGCTAATAAATACAACGGAATTATGGAATAAAAAAATGCAAATATTTGGCAGCCGTTTTTTACTGCTCTTCTGCCAAAAAGGGAGCCAGTTCACTCACCAGCTTTCGATCATTGCTCAGGCGAGGCACTTTGTTTTGTCCGCCGAGCTTCCCAATACTCTTCATATAATCGATAAATCCGTTCTTCCGCAATGGCCGGATGCGCAGCGGCAGCAATATATTACCGGTTATCAGGTCGTCGTAATAAATGTTTTTCTGGCGAAGGTTGTTATCGACCGACAAAGAAAAAGCTGCCAGGCTTTCAGGCACATGGTCAAACTCCACAAACCACTCGTGGTAGGATTTGCCTTTCTCCTGGCTGATCATGGGTGCCACCGTGAACTCCGTGATGTTTACATTTTGTTCGCGGGCGGCCTTCATGAGGCTGTATTCCACTTCTTCACCAATTACATGTTCCCCAAATGCCGAGATAAAATGTTTAATGCGACCGGTCACCACCAGGCGATACGGATCGGTCGACACAAACTTGACCGTATCGCCAATATTATAGCTCCAGAGGCCGGCATTGCTGTTGATGATGAGCGCATAGTTTTCGCCAACTTTTACGTCAGCGAGCGACAAGCGGCGGGGGTTATCCAGCGTGATGTCGGTGATGGGTACAAATTCGTAATAGATGCCGCTATTGGTATTGAGCAATAGGCCTTCGGCCTGTTGGCTATCCTGGAAAGCAAAAAATCCTTCAGAAGCGGGAAAGGTTTCGATGGTCATCACCGGCCGGCCGATGCTTTCAATCAGGCGGGCGCGGTAGGGTTCAAAATTAACGCCCCCGTGTACCAGCACGGAAAATTCGGGAAACAGGTCGCCTATTTTTTTGCCGCTTCGCTCGGTGAGCCGGTCAAAATACATTTGCATCCAGGGCGGGATACCGCTGATGAGCGTCATATTCTGGTCGATCGTTTCGTCGACAATCTTGTCGAGTTTGGCCTCCCAGTCGTCGATACAATTGGTTTCGTAAGAAGGCAGTTGGTTAGTGCGTAAATAGCTGGGAATCTGGTGATTAACAATACCGCTAAGGCGTCCTGTGGGAATGCCGCCTACCCTTTCCAACTCGGGGGAACCGGAAAGAAAAATCAATTTGCCATCAAAAATCCGGGTGGAGCCGGCTTCGGCCAGGTTACAGAAAACGGCATTGCGGCCCGAATTGAAATGGTTGGGCATCGACTCTTTGGAAATGGGAATGTATTTCACACCGCTGGTGGTGCCTGAGGTTTTGGCCAGGTACAGCGGTTGTCCTTTCCATAATATATTGTGTTTGCCTTCTTTGATCTGGTCGATATAGGGCTTGATGGCTTCGTAGTCGCGAATCTTCACCGCTTGCCGGTAATCGGCGGGCGATTGGATGTCTTTGTAGTGGTGGTCCTTGCCAAACTGGGTGTTCACGCCGGTTTTCAGCAGGTCGCGGAAGATCGCCTCCTGATCAGCCACAGCGGTATTCATCTGCTTGCGGATCTGCTTTACAACGTAGGCGGCGAAAGGTTTGGCCAGGAATGACTTGAATTTCATAGTGCTAAGCTCCGTAAAAGGCGAAGTTAGCACCCGGGTTTGAACCACCCGCTTTAAATTTGCAGGAAATATTTTAAGACAAAGGATTGATTGATGGGGGATTTTCCCTTACCTTTGCACTCCTAATTTTGGTAAGTTATGTTTGCAGTTGTTAAAATAGCCGGACAGCAATTTAAGGTCGAAAAAGACCAAACCCTGTACGTTCCCCAGATTTCGGGAAAGGCCGGCGATAAAGTGGAGTTCTCCGAAGTATTGCTGGTTGATAACAACGGCAGCCTGAATGTTGGAAGCGCTGTTAAAGCGATCGTTAAGGCTGAAATCGTAGATCACCTGCAAGGCGACAAAGTGATTGCCTTCAAAATGAAAAGAAGGAAAGGTTTCCGTAAAAAAATCGGACACCGCAACCACTACACTAAAATCAAGATCAACGAAATCGCTTAAGGGCGTTTATAAGTAACCTCATTTAAAAATCATTCATCATGGCACACAAGAAAGGTGAAGGTAGTGTTAAGAACGGCCGCGACTCGCAAAGCAAACGTCTCGGAGTAAAGATCTTTGGTGGTCAGCCTGCTATTGCCGGTAACATCATCGTTCGTCAACGTGGCACCACGTACCATCCTGGAAAAAATGTTAGCGTAGGACGCGACTATACTTTGTTTGCAACGGCAGACGGCGTGGTTGAGTTCCGCAAAACAAAAGGCGATAAAACAGTTGTTTCAATCGCTGTTGGAGAATAATGTTGCTTAATCAATTCCGATTAAACAACAAAAAAAAAGTTTTGCCGTTTCAGATTAGTTTATATTTTTACGGTGTAAAAACCCATTTTACTAATCATTAAATTCTAAAAGAAATGGCAACTGCAAAAAAAGCCGCTAAAAAAGCTGCTCCTAAGAAAGCCGCTAAGAAAGCTGTAAAGAAAGCCGCTAAGAAGGCTGCTCCGAAAAAAGCCGCTAAGAAAGCTGTAAAGAAAGTAGCTAAGAAAGCTGCTCCTAAAAAAGCTGCTAAGAAGGCTGTTAAGAAAGCCGCTAAGAAAGCTGCTCCTAAAAAAGCTGCTAAGAAAGCTTAATCATTTACAGAAAATGATAGTAGAGCCCCGGTTCATCCGGGGCTTTTTTGTTGCCTACCAATTCTACCCGTCGGGTACTACCCGTCGGGTGCGACCCGACGGGTGAAAACAGTATCTTGCCCGCATGTTAGACAATTACGCGATCGCTGACCAGTTTTCACTACTGGCCAAATTGATGGACATCCATGGAGAGAACAGCTTCAAGGCCAAATCCTATGCCTCGGCGGCTTTCAATATCGAGAAACTACCGGTGCAGTTAAAAGATACGCCTCCCGAAAAGATCGCCGCATTAAAAGGCATCGGCGATAGTACCGCCAAAAAAATCACTGAACTGTTACAAACAGGGCGCCTCCAGGTGCTCGACGACCTCATCGCCCAAACACCGCCGGGCATATTGGAAATGATGCAAATCAAAGGACTCGGTCCGAAGAAAATCGCCAGCATCTGGCAGGACATGGGCATTGAAAGTTTAGGTGAGTTGCTCTATGCCTGCCAAGAAAACCGACTCTTGCTGTACAAAGGTTTCGGCGCCAAAACACAGGAAAGCGTCAAACAATCCATCCAGTTTTATTTTACCAACAAAGGCCATTTCCTGTATGCAGAAACAGAACCAGTAACCGAAGCACTCACTGATCGTTTGCAAAAAGCCTTTCCCACTGAAAAAATTTCTGTTACCGGTGAAGCACTTTGGCAAGCCAATATCGTAACCCGCATTGAATTCCTGACTACCATTCCGGTACAGGCGCTTGCCGATTTTTTGCGCAAAGATGGCTTCACGATCACCGAACAAAATCCGGATAGCCTCACCGCACAATCAAGCGGACAAGTCAATATTTATTTTCACCTCTGCCCTGCCGAGCTATTTTATACCAAATTATTTGCCGCCAGTTGCAGCGATGCCTTTCGCAGCGAATTTGAAAAACTGGCCGACCTGAACAAACCCTACCCATCTGAAGAAGCCATTTTCGAAGCGGCCGGCATTCACTTTATACCCGCCAACCGCCGCGAGTTGCCTGCGCTAATTGAAAAAGCGCGATGCAAAGCCCTCGAGCCCGTGATCAGCGTGAATGATATCAAAGGCATCATCCATTCGCACAGCAATTGGAGCGATGGCCTGCATACCCTGGAGCAAATGGCTGCAGCCTGCATCAGCCAGGGACTTGAATACCTCGTGATCAGCGATCACAGCCGCACGGCTTTTTACGCCAATGGTTTATCGATCGAACGCGTGCTGGAACAACACAAACAGATCGATGCCCTTAACCAGCAACTAGCACCGTTCCGCATTTATAAAAGCATTGAAAGCGATATTCTCAACGACGGCAGCCTCGATTATCCCGACGAGATCCTGGCGAGCTTCGACCTCGTCATCGCTTCGGTGCATAGCAACCTGAAGATGAACGAAGAAAAAGCGATGGGTCGCTTATTGGCGGCGATTAGCAATCCTTACACGAGCATCCTCGGGCACATGACGGGCCGATTGCTATTGAGCAGACCAGGTTATCCCATCAATCACCAGGAGATCATTGATGCCTGCGTAGAGAACGATGTGGTCATAGAAATCAATGCGCATCCGCGCCGACTAGACATCGATTGGACCTGGATTCCCTATGCCATGGAAAAAGGTTGCCTGCTGTCGATCGATCCTGATGCGCACGAGGTGGATGGATTTAAAGACCTGCGTTATGGGGTGATCAGTGCGCAGAAAGGCGGACTCACCTCGGCCGCCAACCTGAGCAGTTTCACCCGCAGCGAATTGGAACAGTTCATCCTTCGCCAGCACGAAAAAAGAATCAGCTAATAAAAAAAAGTATCAGCTAACCGGCTCTTCCGTAACCAGCGGTAACTCCACGTAAAAGGTCGTGCCTTCGCCATCGGCCGTTTCAAACCAGATGGCACCGCGCGCCTGCTCTACAATGCCCTTGCTCATGGCCAGGCCGAGGCCGGTGCCCGAAGTCTTGGTAGTGAAATTAGGCGTGAAGATTTTCGAGCGCATATCTGCAGGAATACCATTGCCATTGTCGGTAACACTGATCACCACTTTATTGTCGCTTATTTCTTCCACCAATCGCACCATGCGATACCCGTCGGGATCAGTTGCTTCTACTGCATTTTTCAAAAGGTTGGTGAAGAGCCGGTTCATCTGGGTACGGTCGGCCGCCACCATAATTGGCTGGTGTACCGGTATCCAGTCAAATTGCACTTCTTCACCCGATTGATACAAATGCGACAGCGAATACAATATATCATGCAGGTCAAATACTTCCACATTCGCATTGTTGATATTGGCGAACTGAGAAAATTCACTGGCAATATGCGACAGGTGATCGATCTGCTCCACCAGGGTATTGGCCACATTTGAGGTCAGTTGTTTTACATCGGCGGTATTGTTGTTGATGGCTTTTTGCAGGTATTGAATGCTCAGCTTCATGGGCGTAAGCGGGTTCTTGATTTCGTGCGCCACCTGCCGGGCCATTTCCCGCCAGGCTCCTTCCCTTTCGCTCTTCGCCAATGCCGCCGCACTTTCTTCCAGCTTCAACACCATCTTATTGTATTCCGTTACCAACTCGCCAATCTCATCTTCGCGGTGCCATTCAATGGCATCGTTGTGTTGCCCCAGGCTCACGGCCCGCATCTTGGCGCTGATCAAAGAAAACGAAGACGTGATTCGGTTGGTGATGAAAAGCGCCACTACCCCGGCAAACAAAAAGATGAACGCGTTCAGGTTAATGATGGTCACCAAAAAATTCGAGATCTCCTTTTTCAACTCTTCCTGCGAATCGAACGATGGCATATTCAGGTAGGCATAGGCATTGCCTTTGTCGTCGCGCACGGGCGAATAAATACTCTGGTAGGTCACACCCGCCATCTTTTCTTCGGTGATAACTTGTACCAGTTTTTGTTTGTTCAATTTATAATACGCGATGGGATTCATGCGGGCGCTCAATATGCCCTTGTCATAAATAAAGGGATTGCTCGACAATCGCAGCACCCCGCGCAGGTCATAAATATTGATATCCGTGCCATGTATCTCCGACATTTCCTCCACCAATTGTTCCAGGGCCAGGTTATTGCCTTGTGCATACAACTGAATCATCCATTCCAGAAAATCTTCGCTGTCAATGCGGCTCTGCACTTCATTGGTCATGATCTGGATCGCCTTGCTCAGTTGGTCTTGCTTATTGTTATTGTACCGATTGATGAAGAAAAAGATGGTGGCCGCTCCAATTACCAGAAAAGAAAACAGGCTGATGAAAATGATGGTTCCGTGCACCTGGGTACGCAGGTTCATCTGCAGTTCCTTGCGTATCAAACTGAGCCGAAGGCGTGAACGAATCAGCATAGAAGTGAGCCGGAACAGGCCCAACAAAACCAGGAAGGTGGTAAATAAATACGCGACCAGGGTCATTGATTCGAGCCAGAGATTATCTCTTCGCGCAATCACCACTACCTTGTTGTTATCACGGTACCACAATTCGTCGTACCCGTTGTTCTCACGGGTAGTATAGGTATTCTTCGGTACCTGGTTTACATTGAGCCGGGTGGGAAAAGCATAGTCGTTGTAGTAATCGACCAGTTCACGGTTATTGTAAATCGCATAACTGTAAATAGGCCGGTAGTCGTCGGGCAGGTAATCTTTTCGCGCGCGGAAAAGTTCCGGCACCAGTGCATCGCTCTTGTATTTCTTCGGTTCGCTGAGAATAAACATATACCCCACGGGATGGCCCATCGAATCGGTTACCATCTTCCGGGAGATATAGGAAAACTGGTCGAACGACTTTTCAAAATACCGCATATCAGCCAGGTTGGTAGGCTTGCCCTCAATGCGAAAAATGGTATTGAGGGTATCGTAGCCCACCGGTTCATCATTGAAAAGCGGCTTCTCCTGTTCATCAAAAGTATAAATCCGGGTATCGTATTTGTTGAGATAGGGACTGAAATTTTTATTAATCAAACTGTCTTTCAAATACCGGTTCTCTGAATGAATGCGAAAGCGATTGAAATTGGCCAGCAGGAAATCATTGTCGAAATAAGTCAGTGCAATGCTCAACAGTCGCTCGCTGGTGGGATCGGCCTGCTGTGATAATTTCTCGGCCGTACCGCGCCGCTTTTCCAGTTCAATGCGGTTGTTCTCGTTGATGATAATAAGTGAAATCGATACCGAGTACAAAAAGATCCAGAGCAACAAAACAGAGATCGACCATCGAAAGGTACTGGTGCTAATTTGCGGCTGTCGCATTAACCACACGTATCCAATCAGCCAGGCGAGAACATAAATATTCAGTTCAACCAGGCTATTGGTTTTGATAAACGTTATCGACAGCAACCCAAATAAAGCCAGGGCGGCGTAAAAGAGATAGGGCTTTTCCAACAACAGGGGCCGCACCAACCGCATCAAGATACTGGTGGTCAAGAAAAAGCTCAGGGCGATGACGGCCAACAACACGAAACCGATGATACTGTACCAGTTCAGGCTGAAAATATTGGTAACATTAAAGGAGATCTGCGCATCGGAAATCAGGCTCTGCACCACGCCCGCGAACAGAAAAGTAATTAGTATCAATAGCGCTGAAATCAGTGCCACTACCGGCCAGTGCAGCCAGGTTCCCCGCAGGCGATTCAATTTGACAGAAGCTCCTTTGCGATAGAAAAAAAGCAATAACCAACAAAACAAAAAAGCATTGATGACGAGGTCGCCCAAGGAAGGCAGAAACGCATTCGAACTGTAGATGGAAGGATCAAACAGGTCGTAGGCTTTCCACAACATATGGTCCTTCCACAAATAAGTGGCGCCTCGCGTCAGCACCACCACGGCCGTTAAAAACAGCATGCCCCATTTGAATCCGAATTGTTCGCCGATGGCGGTAGCGATATTGTGCACGATGATCATCAGCAGCACAATGGCCATCAACTCCAGCAAGAGCGACCATTCATTTACGTTTCTGACGGCGGTCGACTGCTTTTGGTCGAGGTAAAACAGTGCCTGCCCGTTTTCACATCGAACGGGATAGGATGTTTCTGTTTCGCGCAGGTTCACATTGTTTTCGGCCTGCGGAAAACCGACAAATTCTTTCTCGAGACTACTGGTCTGGATAAAATATTCTGTGCGAATGGGCAACAGCGCGATGGTCAACAAAGAATCGCGGGCAAGCGGCACCATTTTGCGGATGTATTCATATTGCCCGTTTCGCAACTTTACCAGTCGATGGTTGTCGTGCGCATAAATGACTTCGGCATCGGGTTCAGCCTGCTGGTTGCTCCAGAAATGCAGGTTCCAGGTATTGTGATCGGCTGTTTTATACACGAAAAAACCAAACTCTTCTTTAACGAGGTTGTTCAGTTGCTGCGTGCTAACACTGCCCTCAGCCAACACTTTTAACTGAACAGTATCGGCCATCAGGGCTTCAATGCGTTGCTCTTGTTTGCGCAAACGGCTTTCCATTGCCGAACGCAGGTAGCTCACACTGGTGGCGCCTGAATAATAATTGTTGATGATAAAAGCGATGGTGAACAGCCAGGCGGCAGCCAGGAAGAAATAGGCGTTTCTGTTGAGTAGCAACAAAAGGAATTTTCTCAAGACTGTTTCTTTTCTGCTTTAATTTCATTCCAAAGGGCATCCATTTCTTCGAGCGACATATGCTGTAACATCAGCCCTTTGGCGACCGCCCTTGCCTCCATATTGGTAAAGCGGTAAATGAATTTCTTATTGGTTTGCTCCAGTGCATGTTCGGCATCCACCTGCAAAAACCGTGCATAATTGACCAGCGAAAAGAATAGATCGCCCAACTCTTCTTCCTGGTGCGCTTGATCGCCCGAAGCAACGGCTTCCTGCAATTCATGCATCTCCTCTTCCACTTTTTCCCAAACCTGTTCGCGGTTGTCCCACTCAAAACCCACTTGTTTGGCTTTCTCCTGCAATCGCATGGCTTTCACCATGGCCGGCAGCGCCTTGGGCACTCCACTTAATACCGAAGTTTTCCCTTCTTTGAGCTTCAATTGTTCCCAATTCTTTTTTACTTCATCGGCGCCGGAAAGCTTTAAGTCGCCATAGATATGCGGATGTCGCCGGATGAGTTTGGCATTGATGCCCTCTAATACCTCGGCCAGCGAAAACTGCTTCTGTTCGCTGCCAATTTTGGCATAAAAGACCAGGTGCAAAAACAAATCGCCCAGCTCTTCTTCCATGCCTTTCCAGTTTTCTTCGGAGATGGCATCGGCCAGTTCGTATAATTCTTCAATGGTTTGCTGGCGCAGGCTATGGATGGTTTGCTTTTTATCCCAGGGACATTTCATCCGCAGGTCATCCATAATCGTCACTAGTTTATCGAACGCTTCGGTATAATCTGACATAGGTTTCTCAGTTAACAGGCCATTGGCCGCATACTATAGGTTCTGTGCTGCCAAGGAGGCAATCTTTTCCTTTTCTTTGTGGAGAATCTGACAATTCTCAGCGTTTACTTAATTGAATAAAATTAGATGAAAAATATCCTATTTGGCTTATTTCTGCTGATCAGCTTTCCGGTATGCAGCCAGTATTATTACAAAGACCTGGTATCGACCCGGCAAACAGCCCAACAATTTAGTTTGCTGAAGAAAGCCGGCGTGAAAAAACTGGTGTTGCACAGCACCGATGGCAGTTCGGGCGAAGCAGCCGGTTTCGATATTGAGCAGGTGCTTGACGCGAGTCGCAATACACTAACCACCATTACCAAAACACCTGATTTGGGCAATAGTTATTTGGTAGCCACTTATAATGCTGCGGACCAATTGGTCAGCACCACCGACAGTGCTGAAAACGCCATTAATGTGACCAATTTCAGTTATGATGCGGCTGGCAGAATCCTTGCGATCAACAGCAGCAGCCGCTCAGACAATATTGCCAATACCGAATCACATCTTTATACTTATAATGAGCAGGGCCAGCCCATTAGCCTGCTGCGCATCCGCAATGGAAAAGACAGCAGCCAGGTGCAATTTCTGCCCGATGAAAATGGCCGGGTGGGCGAAGAAAAAACCATCAAATCTACCCTGCCTACGCCGTCGTATTATTATTACCACGACGCCAATGGCAAGCTGACCGATATTGTACGATTCAATGTGCGCGCCGCCCGGATGTTGCCCGATTATATATTCGAATACAATGCCGAAGGGCAATTGAAGAAAACCACCATTGTGCCGGAAGGCAGCAATGAATACCAGGTTTGGTATTACCAGTATTCGCCCGATGGACTCCGAAAAATGGATTTGGTGTACAACAAAAAGCAGCAGTTGATGGGCAAGGTTGAATATGAATACAGCCGATAGTCGCCCGATTTGGAATATCTTTCGACGTAAATAGTCTGTATGCGAAGGATATTGATAATTTTTACTTTTTGGTTACTGGCGCTGCCCACCACAGCGCAAAATCTACTGCATGTTGTGGTAGCCGGGTTATCGCACGACCATGCACACATGATCATGGGCCAGTGGAAACGAGGTGAAGTGATACTGGCTGGCATTGTTGAAAAAGACACCGCCCTCATCGCTCGCTATAAGAAAGCCTATGCCCTGCCTGATACGATTTTCTTTACTGATCTTGCCAGCACCATCGACCGGAAAAAGCCCGATGCAGTATTGGCGTACAATGCCATTGTTGAACATTTGGGTGTGGTGGAAATTTGTGCGCCGCGCAAAACGCCGGTGATGGTGGAGAAGCCCCTGGCCACGACGGTGAAAGACGCCAACAGGATTGCTGCTTTGAGCAAACAGTACAATACACCCGTGCTGACGAATTATGAAACCACCTGGTATGCGAGTAACCAGCAGGTATATACGATGGTACACCAGGAAAAGGCCATTGGTGCCATACGGAAAATGGTGGTGCACGATGGCCACCAGGGGCCAAAAGAAATTGGTTGCAGCAAAGAATTTCTGCAATGGCTGACCGACCCTTTGGGAAACGGTGGTGGTGCATCGCGCGATTTTGGTTGTTATGGCGCCAACCTGATGACCTGGTTGATGCAGGGGCAGGCGCCGGTTGCTATAACGGCCACCATTAAACGAATTAAACCCGATGTGTATCCGAAAGTGGACGACGATGCCGTAATTGTATTGGAGTATCCAGAAGCAATCGGCATCATTGAAGCGAGTTGGAACTGGCCTTTTTCGATCAAAGACCTGGAAGTTTTTGGCGTGAGCGGCTACCTGCAGGCGCAGGATGGTACGCATATACGACGCCGGGAGAAAGCCGGCTATGAGCAATTGACGCCCACAACGCCCGCTTACACCGATAACCTATTGTACCTGCGCGACTACCTGGCTGGGAAACTTGGCAGGCCCAATGACTTGAGTTCTTTGGAGAATAACCTGTTGGTGGTTAGAATTTTGGAAGCGGCCAGTGAATCGGCCCGAACCGGGAAAAGGGTGCTGTTGAAATAAATAAAAAGCCGACTGTAGCAGTCGGCCTGGTGCCCGGGACGGGAATCGAACCCGTACTCGCTTTTTCGGCGAACAGGATTTTAAGTCCTGCGTGTCTACCAGTTCCACCACCCGGGCAGGTGGTTCGTGAATTTGCCGCATCCACTGTTCATATACCGCACTCGCCGTTCAAATATCCGGCAAAAAAAAATTCCAAACGAACTGTTTGGAATTTTTCGAAGTGAGCGGAAGACCGGGCTCGAACCGGCCACCCCGACCTTGGCAAGGTCGTGCTCTACCAAATGAGCTACTTCCGCTTATCCCTAAAGAGCTGTTTTTCAATTGGGAAGGCAAAGATAAGGACTATCATTTCTCTGCCAAATTTTTAAGCAGTTTTTTCCTATTTATAAGTAGGAGAAAACGTTGTATTGGCCGGTACATTCACTTTTGGGTGTCCTTTGTAGCGATGGGTATAGAGGCCGTAGCTGCAACCCACAAAAAAAGCCAGGAAAAGAAATACCTGCAAATAAAACAGGAAACTGGAAGAATTGACCCAGTTGTAATTAAAATCTTTCTCCTGTGGGTTGTCCCAATCCTGTACATGATCGTGCGCCATAGTCTTGATTATTGCTTCGCAAAAATAAGGTTCAGGGTACAATTTCGGAAAATTGTTTCCGTCCTTTTACAAAATGTTGCCATACTACGCTGCCCCGATACCAGCCCGCCAGCTTTTTGTGGCGCTTTTGGGGGAAGACTGATTTGTGCCGATGTAGCAACAACCACCCAAAAAAGCCAATATGTGCTTCGAGGATCGCTTTAAAATAAATGCCCTGCTTTTCGAAAAGGCTTTTCCAGGCCGACACCGAATCGAGTAACAGTCGAAACGGAATTTTAATGGCCGCCTGCCACCAGGGCAGGTTTTTGGCAAGCATGATCAGGTTATTGCGAAAATTCAAAAATACTTTCCATTCATTGCCCTTGGGCAGGGTGCCCCCGCCAACATGGTAGACCAGGCTCTGCGGACAAACAACAATTCCCCAGCCGGCAAGTTGCAGTCGCCAGCAAAGATCAATCTCTTCCTGGTGGGCGAAAAAAAACTCATCGAGCATGCCTACTTCTCTAAATGCTTTCGCCCGCACCAACATCGCCGCACCACTGGCCCAGAAGACCGGCGCGATATCATCGTACTGTCCGTTGTCCAATTCACAATAATCGAAGATTCTTCCCCGCGCGAAGGGATACCCGAAATGATCCAGCCATCCGCCGCAGGCGCCAGCATATTCAAAAGAAGCTTTGTCGGCAAACATCCTGATTTTCGGTTGACAGGCGGCTGTTTCGGGATGCGCGTCGAGCCAGGCCAGCATTGGTTCGAGCCAATGCGCTGTTACTTCCACATCAGAATTCAGCAGCAGAAAAAATTCGTGGTCGAGTTGCTTCAATGCTTCGTTATACCCTTTTGCAAAACCATAGTTTTTAGGCAATACAATTTGCTTCACATCCGGATGATGGGTGCTGAGCCAGTCAAGCGAATCATCGGTCGACGCATTGTCAGCCACCACCACTTCGGCCAAAGGGTGACTACAGGCAATCACCTGCGGTAAAAAAGTTTCGAGGTGATGTTTTCCGTTCCAGTTTAATATGACGATGGCGATGCGTGGGGCCATTGCTAAAATTAGTGGGCAAAAATACAGGAACCGTAGTATACGAATTCCTAATTTAGACCGATGATCTCTTTTCTTTCCAACTGGCGCATCTGGTTGGCGCTGATTGCGCTCAGTATTGTGACGGGTACCATCTTTTATTCGCGTTATCTCGCCGGCAAAATTGCCTTGGAAGAAAGGAACAAAGTAGAACTGTGGGTCGCGGCCAGCAAGGCGATTTTCGACAACCCGAATCAGTCGCTCGAGTTGCCGAATATGATCCGCAACGACCAAACCTCCATTCCCATCATCGAGACCAACGAACGCGATAGCATTGTTAGCTATATCAATCTTGATTCCACCCAGGCGATTACCGATGCAGGCTTTTTATCGCGCAAGTTGCGTGAATTTAAAAAAGCCAACGAACCCTTTGTGATTGTGTTGAGTGAGCAGCCTTATATGGCGAATAAATATTATTACGGCAATACGCGGTTGCTGGCGGAAGTGCGGTACTACCCGATTGTGCAACTTTTCATCGTGGGATTGTTGCTGCTGTTGTTATTGCTTTTGCTCACCACACAGCACCGCTCGGCGCAAAACCAGCTCTGGGCGGGTATGGCAAAAGAGACGGCCCACCAATTGGGCACGCCGCTTACTTCTTTGCAGGGTTGGGTGGAAATGTTGAAGAGTTCGGGGCAGGAAGAAGCCATTACGCTTGAGCTTGAGAAAGATGTGGACCGGCTGAAATTGGTTAGCGATCGTTTTAGTAAAATTGGGAGTACGCCGCAATTGGAACGCACTGATTTGGTGGCGCAGGTGAGTGGGGTGATGGACTATGTAAAAAGACGCGCACCGCAGAAACTGCGATTTACCTTACAGGGCCCATCGACATTGTTACTGCCCCTGTCGCCCACCCTATTTGATTGGGTCATTGAAAACCTGTTAAAAAATGCGCTGGATGCCATGGAAGGAAGTGGGCAGATCACCATCGATATCAAACAACAGGGTGCGCGTGTGATCATCGATATTGCCGATACTGGCAAGGGTATTTCAGCCGCCAATTTGGCCAAGGTGTTTAATCCCGGGTTTACGACCAAGAAACGCGGCTGGGGACTCGGCCTTTCCCTGTCGCGCCGCATCATTGAGCAGTACCACAATGGCTCGCTGACGGTGAAACAGTCCGAGCCCGGCAAGGGCACCACCTTCCGCATCGATCTACCCGACGGGTAACACCCGTCGGGTAACACCCGTCGGGTACTACTCGTCGGGTGAAAATTTCTTGCAGGAAACCTTGATTTGCTTACATTTGCATCCCGTATTCGGGGCCCAGGTGTTGAAACTGGTAGACAAGCCACCTTGAGGTGGTGGTGCTGGAAACGGCGTGCTGGTTCGAATCCAGTCCTGGGCACTTAACTAAAACAGACGAAGCCTTGTAGTTATCAATACTATGAGGCTTTTTCTTTTCCATGTAGTAACGTTTTAGTAACGGTTTCAATTTTTAGATGCATCTAAATTTCAGGACTAAGAAACGGCTTTTGTTCGGTTTTCTTTCTTTTTTTTAGCGAATTTTTAGTTTTTGTAACAACTGACATTTTAGAAAGCGGACAATATTCTTTTAAAGCCTTTTTGTTGCAGGTTGCTAACCACCAGTCAAAAGATGCATTACCAATCCAGTTTTTCCGCTACGACCAGCTTTCTGCGGAAGAGAAGGAAAATGTCACCAAGTTTGCCGTATTGGTAAAAGAGAAGGAAAAGCCGGTTTCTGGGAAAGATTTGTTGCTTCCTGGCAAAGTTGTAGAGCTTGTACAAAAGGGCTTAGGAAATCCAAAAATTGAAAGAAACGGAACTAAGAAAAACAAGTTCAATCCCGACACTCACACCCGTTGTTGGAGAAAATACAAAGTGCGCCCAAAGAATGGTTCAACTACACCTTCAAATACTGATACGAAATATTGCATTTACGATGAGCCTTCCGGCCAATACCGGTACACAAAACAATGGGTAAATTTCTTAATCGAAAAAATGGCAGATGAAAGTGAATATAATTCGCTTTTTTAGTAATAGCGTTCTTTGTTTAGACGATTTATAAAAAAGAGTACAAAAGGATGTATTTCATAAACTGTGTCAGTGGTCAAAACGCTTTGGCGATCAAGGTTGGCTTTCGATGCCATTTGATGGCCTATTCTACAGTTGATGCCAACCTTGGTTGACAAAGCGGAATCCTTGTTCA